>Ga0209992_10001862_pt1 | contig 20722 bp, 14 predicted proteins | sample 2SBtaG_2_FD_182564 | JGI IMG/M metagenome (GOLD analysis project Ga0209992, IMG submission 182564) | Deep subsurface microbial communities from Kolumbo volcano to uncover new lineages of life (NeLLi) - 2SBTROV12_ACTIVE470 metaG (SPAdes)... | ecosystem: Environmental > Aquatic > Marine >... | reverse complement strand
CGGTTTTGGCTATCTGGCGGTTTGGAGCGGTGCCTTTTCCGATACCGCCTCGCAGGCGCTGATTTCATTTTCACAAAATTTCGCCATTCCGCTGCTGCTGTTTTCAGCGATTGCCTCGCTTGATTTGTCGGTGGGTTTTGACGGCGGGTTACTGCTTTCTTATTACATCGGTTCTGCGGCCACGTTTTTTTTGTGTATGTTTGGCGCGCGTTACCTGCTGTCGCGCGATTGGCCGGACAGCGTTGCGATCGGGTTTTGTGCGTTGTTTGCCAACTCATTGCTGTTGGGGCTGTCAGTAACCGAGCAGGCGTTTGGAGCGGACGCGCTTGGGCCCAACTATGCCATTGTCGCCGTGCACGCGCCGTTTTGTTATTTTCTGGGCATCACCGCCATGTCTTTGGCCGAGGCCAAAACGGCCAGCACATGGGGAACCGTTCGCACGGTTGCGGCGGGCATGTTCAACAACCCCCTGATGATTGGCATTATTTTGGGATTTTTTGCCAATTTCAGCGGCTTGCAGTTGCCTTCGGCGGTTTCCGATGCTTTTGCGCTGTTGATCCGGGCGGCGTTGCCGACAGCGCTTTTTGCGCTTGGCGGGGTGTTGTACCGATACCGCCCGGGGGGCGCGACAACTGCGGTTATCTGGATTTGTGCGCTGTCGCTGTTCGTGCATCCCGCCATTGTGCTGGGTCTGTCAACGAAGGTGTTTGACTTGCCGCTGGCGTTGACCCGTAGTGCTGTAATAACGGCGGCAATGGCGCCCGGGGTCAATTCTTTTCTGTTTGCCAGCATGTTTGGTCGCGCCCAGAATATTGCCGCAACAGCGGTGCTGGTTGGCACAGCGGCATCGGTCGTTTCAGCGTCTTTTTGGCTGTCGGTTCTGCAGTAATAGTGCCCGCTGTCAAATGGTATCTCGTGTCAGTTTTGTTCGCATTGTGCGGGCAGCGGGGGCTGCAGGGCACCACATAAAACCTGCACCAAACGTCGCTGCAGCGCCTGCTCGCGGGTTTGCCTTTGGGCCACCTGGCCTGCCTTGGGTGCATCATCGATTGCGCCGGGTTTGGCGTGTTGCGGCAACATTTCCACCTGATCCGGCACAATGGCCACTTCGCCCAGCAGCGAAGATTGGGTCCAGGGCACCTGTGCGCCTTTGGTGATCTGCACCACCTGATTGCGCACCCGGCGTAGCATCAGTTCCACATCCAGCCCAGGGGTGGCCATATGGCTGAGCAACGCCTCTGCATATGGGCTGTGCTGCAAAGGCCCGTCATAGGCCACAGCACCTGGCCGCGAGGCATAGCCGATCAGCATACCATAGGGCAAATCAAACAGCGCTTGGGTGCGGCTTTCACCGTTATTGGCAAAAGAGCGGGTGGCGATGGATTCGTAGATAGGATTGTTGCGACAGGCATCGACCAGAACGATGCTGGCCCGCAGGTCGTCGCGCAAAAGCTCCAGCACCTCATTCAAAGTGATTGATGTGATCAGATCATCTTTGGTACGCATCACCGCGTCGGTTGGCATCAAAAACGTCACACCGTCAACCTGCACCCCGTGCCCGGCAAAATATACCAACACCTGCCGGGCGTTGCCGATTTTTTGGGCAAACGCCAACAGCATTCGCGACATGTCGGAATAATTCAGGTTCTCACCGTAATAGACGCGGTAGCCAAGCCCTGACAGCGCCGCTGAAATCGCCGAAGCGTCGTTCACAGGGTTTTTAAGGTCCGGGCCGTTGTCATAGATCGAATTGCCGATCACCAGCGCCACGCGGTCCTGCGCACGGGCCAAGTTGGCCGTGCAAATCAGACCGACGATCAGTATTATCCGCTGAAGGAAGGCGCTTGCGCGGTCCATTCATCCGCACCCCAAAGCAAGACTGCGCGACAGAATTTCCACACGTCGATTTTTTGGGTGGCCGCCGGGAATATCAAGCAGCGGCGCTGTCTCGCCACGCCCTTCGCTGTTCACCCTTGCCGCGTCCAGCCCAAGGGCCGCGGTCATGTAACTTTGCACCGATAACGCCCTCCGGTCAGACAGCGTTTGATTATATTGCGCGCTGCCAACGGTGTCGGTGTGACCGATCACCTTGATGCAACTGTTTTTCATCACATCGGTGTTCAGCACTTCTGTCAAACGGGAAAGATGCGCCTTGTAATCATCGCCCAGAATATCGCTGTCAAAGGCAAACTGGATAAAATACCCCTTTTCACCCGGGTTTCCGCTGGCCGGAATGGCCGCACGACTGAACCCACGAGTGGCCGCAGATGCCGCGTACTCCTGCGGTGACAGATATTCCGTGCTGGCCAAACCACGGGTCTGCTGCCCCTCAGCCAAAGCGCTGTCAGGTTCACCGGTAAATACAATTCCCCGCGACTGGCCGTTTGTCACCGCATCAGGGCAGCGCGGATCAGGTCGGGTGCTCAGCGCACGCAGGATCGCGCAATACTGCGCCTCAACCGGCAACTGAAGCAGTGCCGCTGGTGTTCTGTCCTGCGCCAAAGCTACGCCGCCAAACGTGCCCATCACAGCACAAAGCACCCAGATCGTTAAACTTTTTGACATTCCGACTTCCTTTTTGTTGCCGCCAATAAAGGTGGAAACGGTTAAAATATGGTGTCGTTGAAAAAGTCGGAAACCGGTCGCATGATTTTTTGAAATTCTCCGGCGGAATTAACCAATCATTCCGAATTATGACCCTAGGACTTAGGAATTATCACCGTCGGTCCGGGGGACGTAATGAGCACATCAAGTCGAATGCAGTGGCTGGACACGCTGCGTCTGATCGCTGGAATTTCGATTGTCGGGCTACATTCCTCTTCTGATTTCACCGGCCAGCCATTCCCCGATTATTCAGAGGTCCAGCGGATATTTCCGGTGCTGTTTCGCAGCGTAATCTATATTGCGCGAACGGAACTTTTTCTGATCATCTCTTTGTTTTTGTTATGTTTTGCGGTTGACAGGCGCCCGCGGTCTTATGGGGTGATGATTGCGGAACAAACGCGCCGCCTTCTGGTGCCGTTTGCTTTCTGGATGGTGTTCTTTGCCTTCTGGCGGCTGATCAAGGCCAGCTATTTTGGCTATGAGGCGGCGATCTGGGCGGAACTTGGCCAACCGATGTCCTGGCTGGGCTATTTCGTGCTGGGTGACGTGCAGTACCACATGCACTTTTTGCCAACCCTGTTTGGTCTGGTGCTGTTTGCCCCGCTTTACAACGCCGCCATCAACCGCCCCGCCCTTGGTCTGGTGATCCTTGTGTGCCTGTTTGTAAAACGCGAGGTGGATGTTTTTCTGTGGGCGGAATTGTCCGGATTGCCAGGGTTTGAGTATCTGGTGCGCGGCGTGAAAATCCTGACCTATCTTGGCTATGGCTTCGTTGCGGCCAGTTGTTACGGGCTGTACCGGCAGCACCTGCAAAACGGCGAACGCAAGCAAATTGCGGCGGTTTTGCTGTGTCTTGGCGGGCTGCTTTATTTGCTTAAACTTGTCTATTCCTACAAAGTCATCACCGCCGGCAACTGGCAGCATAATTTTACCCCGGCCTATTGGGCCGATTTTGCGATGCCGGCAATTCTTTTTATGGCGGTCATGTTTTGGGGTCGCTGCATTTTGCCGTCCGTAATATCAAAAATCGCGCCGTTCAGTTTTGGGCTGTACCTTTGCCACCCGATGTTTTTGGATCTGATCGAGATTGTCGCGTACCGGTATAATTATGGACCGTCCGAACTGGTTTTGGCAAAATTTCTGGGCGGGCTGGTTTTGACCAGCGGGCTGGTTTTCGCACTTTCAAGAATACCACTGCTGGCCTGGACCATTGGCTTGGGGAAAATTCCAGTCCTGGAACGCGGGAGGCCACTGGCAACCGCCGCAAAGTAACCGCCGTTTCACCCACACTTCAAACCAATACGGAGACCGTAATGCAGTTCAAAAAATCCACCCTTGGCGAAATCGTGATCATCACGGTCAACACCGGTCATTTTTCAGCTGCCGATGCCTTGCTGTTAAAAACCGAAGTGGCGATGATCTCCGCCTTGGCGGAACTGCATATTCTGATCGACCTGACACCGGTAAAGCGCATCGATTTTGCCAGCCTTGGCACCCTTGTTACAGTGCTGAAATCCATCGGTCGCAGAGGCAGTTTTTCGCTGTGTGGTCTGGGTAAAAAGGTGATGGAACGGCTGCACCGCACCCATCTGGAACATGTTTTCACCGTATTTCCCACCCGCCACGCAGCGCTGCAACCGGACGCGCTTGGCCCCTATGCGCTGTCAGATGTCAAAGCTTTAATCTTGTGCGCCGGAAAAGGCACACGGGCGCGGCCGCTTAGCTTTGACAGCCCAAAACCGATGCTTGACGTTATGGGCAAACCCATCCTGCATCACTGCATTGATTTTCTAAAGTCATGGGGCATTCGCAATGTGGCCCTGAACACCAGTTATCAGCCGGAATCCATCGAGGGTTACTTTGGCTGCGGCCGGTCACTGGGTATAAAGACGGTCTACAGCCGCGAAGGCTGCATGGATGGCGACAGATTTAGCGGTCGCGCCGTCGGCTCTGCCGCCAGCATTCAGCTGATCCAGCAGCGGTTTCAGTATTTTGACGATGATTTTGTGGTGATGTGTGGGGACGCGCTGGTTGATCTGGACCTGAACCAGATGATGCGCGTTCATCGGCGCAGTGGTGCCATCGCAACGATTGCCGCGATGACCGTGCCCAAAAGCGACGTGCATAAATACGGCGTCATAAAATCCGAAGCCACCGGCAAAATCTCTTCGTTTCAGGAAAAACCGGCACCGGAAAAGGCGCTGTCATGTCAGGTCAATACCGGCATCTATATTTTTAGCCCACGGGTTTTGGACTTTATTCCCGGCTCCGGTGATTTTGATATTGGCGCTGATCTGCTGCCGCGCCTGATTGAACAAAATCAGCACGTCCAGATTTACAAAAGCCATTTCAACTGGACCGACGTGGGATGTATCAAGGATTATTACCACGCAAACGCCAAAGCGGTAAGCGGCAACATCAATACGATTTCCACGTCTGCCCGCATGCTGCGGCCCAATCTCTGGGCAGAGGAAAGCGCGACGGTCTCGCCAAAGGCGCTTATTCACGGGCCCACCTATGTTGGCCGCAACGCGGTGGTAGAGGCCGACGCCAGTCTAAGCGGCGTCAGCATCATCGGCGCGGGCAGCCTGATCAGCGCAAAAAGCTACTGTCGCGATTCGATTGTTCTGCCGGGTACGGTCCTCTTGGCAGGCGCAATCGTCAGCGGAATGTGTGCCGGGCCAAACTGGTGCGTGCGCCACAGCTTTGCGGTTGGCGAAGTCACAGAGTTTGAGGATCTGGATCGCGTGATTGCCAGCGGCGAACCAACAGACCGCCAAGCGCCGCTGGAAGTACTGCGCGCATGACCAAGCGTGAAGGCGACCACACATATCATGCCACAGACTTAATCGTAATTTAGGTTTCTTCGGCAAAATATAACGCAATCCCGGCCTTTGATTTTGGTCCAACCCCAAACACGGACACGACCGATGAAAAACAGAATTCTGCTGGCAACCACCCTGCTGGCCATGTCCTGTACGGCGGTTGAACCTCCGGTGGCCATGCGAATCGCCCAGCCGAACACGCCACCAATGCGCAATTTCACCTCTTTTGACGCCGCGTTGCGCTGCATGGATGACCTGTTGCTTGCCCACAAGCGCCCCCGTGTGTTGGTTTCGTCAACCGGATTTCCGGACCGCACCAAATCGGTGAATGTGTCAGGTGATGACATGTTGATCGGTGCGATCAACACATTAAACCGCCGCTCGGGTGCCTTTGCATTTCTGGATCAGGCCCGCGAAGTGGCCAGCGGCCAAATCAAATACATAACCGAAAGCTCGCGGCTGAAACCAAAAATCTATGTGCGCGGCGCCATCAGCCAGTTTGACAATGCAACGGTCAACGCCAGTGACAGTGCCGGACTTGGCGACAGCTCTACGCCGATCGGCAGCGCCGTGCGGACCTTTAACATTTCGCGCAGCCGCATCCTGTCAATCGTCACCGTTGACATGCATCTGGTGTCAAACCCCGGGCGGGTCATTCTGCCCGGCATGTCGGTCAGCAACTCTATGGTGGTCATGAAAAACACCTTTGGCGGGTCGGCCACCGGATTGATCTCGCTGGCCCCTTTGAACGTTGGGGTCTCAATAGCCAAAGTGGAAAGCAGTGGGCAGGCCGTTCGAAACCTGATCGAACTTGGCACGATCGAACTCTTGGGCAAATACGCCCGGGTGCCCTACTGGACTTGCCTTGGAAGTGCGGCCAAAGCCGAAAAAACCAGACCCGTGCCGCAAAAATCATTTGAGATTTCAAACGACCGTGCGCGAACCGCGCTTATGCAAAACCAACTGGCGCAGCTTGGCCTGCTGCAACGGTACACTTCGGGCAAGTTGGACGCCGCAACCTCTGCGGCCATCATCCGGTTTCAAACCAAACACAACCTGATCCCGTCCGGGCAGATAAACGCAGCACTTGCGGAACAATTACGCCGGGCGGTTGGCATCACCGGTGCACCTGCACCAGTGTCCCGGCCCGGTGCTACCGGCACGCTGCGCATTGCCGGCCCTGCCCGGGACACGCTGGTTGCCGGTCAGTCCATCCGCATCTCGCTCACCGCGGACCAAAACGTTTATGTCAGCTGCTATCACCGCTCCGGTGACGGACCAATCGTGCGGGTTTTTCCAACCGGTAACCGCCCAAGCGCCATGTTAAGACAGGGCGAAATTCTGACAATTCCGCAGGCCGGGGCACCATTTATGATTGTTCTTGAACCTGACACGGCAGAACAGATTTTATGCCTGTCCCAACAGAACGATCAATCCGCTTCTTATCCCGCAGCTTTGCAGGCCAAAGGCCTAACCCCTCTGGCGGCGGCTTCGCTTAACGCGGTCCTGTCTGCGCATAACGGCGCCGGTGGCGGCACTGTGAATCATAAATTTGTGCGGTACGCTCCCGCCAACTGAACCTGCTTTTCCCGCCTGTTTTGATCATCTCCACGAAGCGGCGAAAATTTTGGCCAGATCAATAATTTTCACCGACGGTTAACCTAACCCCGCCAAAGTCACCCCACAACAGACTGCCCACAACCGGATCGAAACTGGCGTGCAAAACGAGTTTTATTTCACCCAATTTGAAAACCGCACCCCCCCCAAACCCACGCAGTACAACCCGGCCCTTGAATTTTTCTGGCAGGTTTTTGCCACCGCAGCACTGGCCGTGGGACTGTGGTATCTGCACTGGCGGTGGACCGCGTCTTTGAACCCTGACGCATTGATCTTTTCAACGCTGGTGGCCAGCGCGGAAACACTGGCATTCATCGGGCTTGCGCTGTTTTTCAACAACCTGTGGAAGATCGCTGACACTCCGCAAACGCCGCCGCCCACCACCCGCGCGGAGTGCCTGCCCGCAGGCGGCAAAGGTTTCATCAACGTTGATATTTTCATCACCACCCACGACGAAAACCCCGAGATCGTGCGCCTGTCGATCCGGGATGCCATGAATATTACCATACCGAAAATTGTAAACGTCCAGTGGCATCTGCTTGACGACGGCAACCGCCTGACCATGCGAAAAATCGCGCTTGAAGAGGAAATCAACTATGTGACCCGTGCGAATAATCTTGGGTTCAAGGCCGGAAATCTGAAAAACGCGCTGGAGATGTCGTCGGGTGATTTTGTCGTCATATGTGATGCAGACACGCGGCTGTTTCCGGGTTTTTTGCTGAAAACGCTGGGCTATTTTTGCGACGCGGAGGTGGCATGGGTGCAAACGCCCCACTGGTTTTTTGACATTCCAAAAGGCCGGTCTTTGGGGCATGCGCTGGCCGCGGTACTGGGCCGGCCGGGACTGTCCTTTGGCCGGTGGATCGAATCCTGGCTTGGCCCTGTGCGTTTTGGCGCGGATCCGTTTTCTTCTGATCCCGGTTTGTTTTTTGACGTGATTCAACGCCGCCGCAACCCCGCCGGGGCCTCTTTTTGCTGCGGGGCCGGTTCCATTCATCGCAGAGAGGCAATTTACGAGGTGGCACTGGCCAAATACTCCGATGACGTCGAAGGTCTGCGACTGGACTTTCAAAGTCCAAACAACGCCGGGCATTCCAACGCCAAAATACGCGAATACCTGAAACCCGAAAACGCCGGCAAATCTGAACTGACACCGTACCGGTTTCACGTCTCAGAGGATTTTTACACCTCCATTTTTTTGCACGCGTACAAGGGGCGGCGCTGGAAATCGGTGTATCATCCTGAAGTGCTGTGTAAAATGCTGTCGCCCTGGTCGTTGCAAAGCTGGGCCGTGCAGAATTTTAAATACGCCGGCGGGACGCTGGACATCCTGATAAACGACAACCCGCTGATCAGGCGCGGACTTGGATTGCGGCAACGGCTGTTATACGGCGCGACGTTCTGGTCTTATCTTTCGCCAGTCTGGATCATGGTGTTGCTGCTGGCGCCTATCATCACAATGGCCACGGGGCTGGCGCCGGTGCAAAGTTATTCATCAGATTTTTACCTGCATCTGGTGCCGTTTTTGCTGTTGCATGAGGTGGCAACGGTGCTTGGCACCTGGGGCCACCGGCCCATGCGCGGCAAAATGCTGAACGTGACCAGCTTTGCGATTATTCTGCACGCCCTGTCTGCGGTTTTGCGCAAACGCCAGATCAAGTTTCCCTCAACGCCCAAGGAAATGACCGGCGGGCGGCACCTGCACATCGTGCGGTTTCACATGGCGCTGATCGGGGCCACGGTGCTGGCTTTCGCGCTGGCCTTAAACCGCAACATCAGGGCTCCTGATCCGGAGGCATTGGCCGCGCTGATCGTCAACGGCTTTTGGGGCCTGAACAACATACTGGCCCTGTGGTTGCTGGTGGCGGCGGCATATTGGCGACCACCCCTGCCGAGACCCAAAATCAAAACAAGTCAGGAATTGCCCCATGAAAATTGCTAAGCCATTGCAAAATATCAGGGGCAATATCGCCTTTGGTGCCGGTTTGATCGTGGCGGCGTCACTTGCCTACACGGTGGAAAACCGCGGCAGTCTATTCACTCCGGGTTTTCAAAACTCAACAACGATCAAAATCAGTCCGCTGCAATATCAAACTGCCGCCCGCGCCGCGCTTAGCGACGCGGACTATCAGGCCGGTGTTATCGCCTGGCAGTATTTTCAGAATAACACACAGCCCCAAACCGGACTGGTCAATGCGGTTGACGGGTTTCCCTCAACCACCATGTGGGATCAGGCGTCCTATTTGCTGGGGCTGATCGCTGCCCACCGGCTGGGCATTGTGGACAGGGCTGAGTTTGACCGCCGAATGACCCGCGTTCTGGATGCTCTGATGCGTCTGCCGCTGTTTCAGAACCACCTGCCAAACAAGGTTTACGACACCATATCGCTGGCCAAAACCAACTATGCGAACGAGGCGTCAGAAGCGGGCATCGGTTGGTCCGCGCTGGACATCGCGCGCATGATCGTGCCGCTTGAAATACTGGTGCGGGGGTTTCCGGCCCACAGTGTCGCTGCGCGCGATATTCTAGATGCGTGGCGGCTGGATTTATTGACCGCCGACAGCGCGCTGCAGGGTGCGCGTATTGACCCGGACACCGGTGAAGTGGAATTTATTCAGGAGGGGCGGCTGGGCTATGAGGAATACGGCGCCCGGGCGGCTGCTATTTTGGCCTTGGACACGCTGAAAGCGGCAAGGCATGACCTGAACATTCGCTTTGGGTCGGTTTATGACGTCGACATTGCCTCTGACCTGCGTGACAAGCGCAATTTTGGTGCCAGCAACTATGTGCTAAGCGAGCCTTATATCCTTATGGCACTGGAGATGGGGTTTGACCGGGACGGTGCGGAACTGGCCTATCGTGCGTTAAAAGCTCAGGAAAAACGCTATCTGGACACCGGCATTCCCACGGCGGTTTCAGAGGATCACATCGATCAGGCGCCACATTTTCTGTACAACAGCATTTTTGTGAACGGGCAGTTCTGGACGGCGGTCTCTGAGGAGGGTGACAGTTTTAACGAGCTGAAAAGCCTCAGCACAAAGGCGGCATTTGGCTGGGACATGATTTACGGCACCGAATACACCGGGCTGCTGAAGGCCGAGGCCCAAAAAACGCGCTCAGACGGTAACGGCTGGTTTGCCGGGATCTATGAACGCGACCGGCGGGTGAACCGGGCCAGCACTGCAAACACCAACGGGATCATTCTTGAAGCGCTGCATTTTCGGGTGTTTGGGCCGTTGCTGAACGCGCGTTGATCAGCCCTCACGTTATGCCGTCTAAAGCCGCGTCCTTGTTATCTGATGGAGCGGCGCGGCTCTAGGGTTTTGCTTTAATCTGAGGCGCAGCGCTGATTCAAAACACGCACCGGCTTACGGATGATCGGATAAATCAAGCACGGCTGCCTGATGGCGGTATAACCCGGTCGGCCTTAATCGGATTGCACAATCAACCGGGGGCGTGGATCACTCGCTTTGTCCGACTTCCGTCTGAAAATACTCAGAAAGCGATTTATACCCGTCATCACCGGCGGCGGTTGGCGTCACCGCGTTGCTCTCAACCGGCATCAATTGTGTTTCTTCGCTCACTGGCAGGGGCATGGTTGCGTCAAGCTCTGCCAGTATCTGCTCCACAATGCTACGCTCCAGCACAACCCGCGAATCTGGCAGGGTGTTCTGCGGGCTCAGCTGCAATAACTCAGTGACGGCGGGCCCTGCCCCTGTTGCCGATTGAACCGCCAGCCGGTTTATCGCGGCCAAAACCTGTTCCTCCAGCGAAAGTTCAGCAACTGCCGGCCGGTTTTTAACCGGCGAATCAACGATGGGCAGCGCCTGTAAAGGCTGCGACGTGGATGTCGCCGTCGCGGCTGTTGGCAAAACCGGCATGGTTGTGGCCGCCATATCGCCCGGCAGGGTGGTCAGCGGTGTCAGTTGTCCGGCCGAAGAATGGGTGGCCGCGGTCATTGATGCGATCTGATCCGTCTGATTTTGCTCAATCCGCAGCAGCGCGATTTCAATTTCAGATAACCGCTCCATCAACCTGTACAAGATGTCCTCGTTTAATGCGGGCGCAACCGGGTCAGTGGCCAGCGCTGCCGCCGGCACGGTTGTCATGGCGGCGGGCTGTGGTGTCTGACCAAGGCCCAACTGGGCGTTCAGTCGCTGAATTTCAGCCTGCAATGCCAAAATATTGGCAGGTTCCGCCACGGCGGTCAGGCTTTCTTCGGCCGCCAATATACGGTTCAGCGGGCGGGTTGGGTCATAGGGCTGCGCGGCCTGCTGACGCCCGGCAAGTGTAACGCCTGCGTTTGGCCAAGGCACAACGCTTTGGGTCGCATTGTTTGGACGTGTCCATGTTTCCGGCTGGGTGATGCCCTGATTATCGGCAACCGCACTGTTGGGGATTGGCCAGTTGCGCGGCAGCACGGCGTAGTCCTGACCGGCGGCAACCCAGCGGATATATGCGGCGACCGCAGAAAAGCCGATCAGTGAAATACTGTTCACCGGCTGGGCGTTTCGTTTGATCACCAGTTCACCGCCCGCCATCAGCAGGCTTTCCATGCGGATGTCCAATGGCTCCAGAATTCGGGCGGGTAACGGCAGCTCGTTGGTGCCGTCAGACAGGAAAAACTGATCGCCCGCGCCCAGGTTTTCAAGCTGAATCTGCAACTGACCGCGTTGGGTCAGGGACAGGTGAAAGACCCCCTTTTGACCCTTGCACACATAGCTGCGTGGGATACAGACCACCTCGAACTGGTCCTGATCAAGGCGTGGCGTGGGGGCAAAACGTGCGTATCCGTCAGGATCAAACCGGTAATAGACGCCTTCAACCAGACCTTCCTGAAAGGTTTGCCAGCCAAAAGAGCCGCGCAGCGATTGCTGTGCTTCTTGCGCACCGATGGCAAATGGAATGGCGGTGTCGATAATGGCGTTGCGCGAGTCAAACAGCTCTGGCGAACGGGCCTCTGTCTGGGCGAATGCCGCCATCGGAACAGCGGCCAGCACGCCGACCACCACGTATTTGCATAAACTTTTCATCAGAAATCTGCCTCCGTTTGGGCTTGGTGTCGCAGGGCCGGCAACCAGTCAGATTGCTGCGGCGGATCGGGAAGGTTTTTCTCGAGCCGCACATCGCGGTCGCGAAATGCGGTGTACCAGACTTCGGTTTCGCCGGTAAAAGGGGTCAGGATGCGCCCCTGCACCTTATGCAGCAAGGCGGCCAGAATGATGCCGTTGTTGTTGGCGGTGAATATCTCGATCGTGCCCTGTCCACGTTCGTAAAGACCTTCGTAAAATCCGTTTTCCGGGTCATACAGTTCAATAACGGCGTCAAACAAAATATCGGTATATTCTGTATCCCACAGCGCCCACATGCCTATGGCAGCTTTGGCGGCGATGGCGGCGTGATCCGGTGAATAATCGCCGCGCGGCGTGACCGTGTTCCACGGATAGCCGTCGGAAAATATTGTATCGTAGGTAAAATACGGCGGGCCTTTAACATTGTGTTCGGACCGTGCCGTCATGAACCCCAACTGGCGAAATCGCGCCTCCTGGACTTCGTAAATGCGATCGGCAAATTCCGCCCGCCAGCCGTCTGAATGCACGTATTCGGGCGAACTGTCGTCATGCGGCAGGTCAAACCCAAATTCCAGCCCGTCCTGCAGATAGGATTCTGTCACCACGTAGTTTTGCGAATGGAATATGCGCGGATCACGCCCGTCGTAAGGCACCTGCACACCAAATATGCTGGCAGTCAAAAACGGTTCCGCCCGGTGCGCCAGGCGAACGTTAAACCCCCAAGCGGCAAAGGCCTTGGCGGCATATTCCTCATAGCCCAAGCGCCCTTCCTGATCGTATAATGTGGCTTTTGTTTCCTTATCCACCCGCGCCCCGTGCATCAGCCCGTCAGCATCAATCATGTTTGAAAAGTCCCAGCGCAGCAGAACCGAATCAATGGTGTTGCCAAGATAGGGATAGCGGTTTTTCAGAATGCGCATCCAGACCATGAAGCGCCCGATATCAAGCGCGGAATAGCCGACTTCGCCCTCTTTATTGGCATAATCGACCTGTGCTGCGGTTTTGGTGTGATACACCTTGTTGGGCAGTTCATTCCGAAACAATTTGATTTGTTTGAACGTTGTCAGCAGTTTGAAAATGCGGCGATCAAATTCCGGCTTTTCGATGATGCACAGCTCGTAAGCGGATACCAGTCCACTGATATAGGATGCCGTGTCCCACAATGTTGTGGACGGATAATTACCCACCGCGTTGGCCAGCCCGGTGGTTTCCTGGGTGAAATTTTCAAAATACCGCCAGGCGATCCGCGCCGCCGCCATTTCGCGGTCCGTCAGAAAGCCGCGCCGGTCCCTGTATTTTCGCACATACTCGTTGCGCTTTGTGTACCCTGTTTCAAGCACCTCAGGCCTGTCCAGCCGCTTAAAATAATCCGAAGGCATCTCGCACATGCGTGGCGGAACGGGGTTGATCGCCTCGTCACGCACAGAAGAGGTGGTCTGCACCGGAAGACTGCCGCGCATCAATTGTGGCAACTCATCACCGTCCGCACCGGCAAAAATCGGAATAATCTCTTCTTCACCTTGCAGAAAATAACTGCGCGCGGCACTTGTCAGACCAATCGCCAGTATGCCGACAGCAACGAACGCAACCCCCAGTATCGCGAACCCCGCCGAGGGTTTTGCGCCCCGGTCCGACATTGATTTCAATTTTCCAGACTTCATTGATTTCCCATACGACGTCGGTTGCAGATTGATAGCCGTGGGATAGTTAAATTAGGGCTAACCTGATCGGGGATATCCAAAGGCCAAGCTTTCAAAAGCATGCAATCACCCCATTGCCTTGAAACTGCAGCGCGGCCATTGGCGTGTAGCGCGTTAATATCCAAGCAATTTTAGGAAATTTCATCGCAAATATCGGGTCCATTCCGCAGGCAAACTGAAAGCGAAATGGGTTCTTTACCATTGCGCCCTAACAAAAAGATGCACCCCCCTGCGAACCGGTTCAAAAACGGGTTCCATTATTAACACGGAAGCGTTGCGGATCGTGACAAAAGGTATGAATAAAACCTCGGCCAGCCCTCCTGAAAATGTTGAAGCGCCACCCCAAACATCTGGATTGCCGGTGCGCGAATTTGCCTTTCGTGACCGCGTGTTGCCGCTGTGGGTTCAGATGCTTGTCGGAATTTTTTCCGTGTCCGCCGCGCTGTTTTGGCTTTCGATATTTGTGCTTGCGCTGTTTTTCATTGATCTTGCGGTCTTAAACGGTGACAAAAACCTGATTTTGACCTTTGCGGCCGTTGGGCTGATCCTGCTGGCCTGCGCCTTTGTTCTAGACGTCGCGCACGAGCGGGCGCTTTTGGGTCTGAACGCGCAGCGCAAAAGGCTGATGCTCAAATTCGGCGCCACCGTTGCGGTTCTTATGGGTCTGTTTTTAACCCTGGTGCACCCGGCCCTCAGCATTGGTTTTTTTCTGGGTGCGGCCATCAATCTGCTCTCACCGGCATTGCAGCGCTTTGTTCCAGCGTGGTTTGAAACTGCTGCGGTGGATCAACAGAATGCGGTTGCGATGTTTGCCGGTCGTGACAATCCGGGCGTGGAACTGCAACTTGACGCGCGAAACACACTGCCGGCGGTTATCCGAACATTGACGCAATTTTCGCAAGGCCTTGCGGTTTTGGTGACGATCGCGGTTGCCAGCTGGCTGTCGGTTCAGGGTGTGGTGACCATGGGCGGGGTGTTTGCTGCCACATTGATGAGCTTTTGGGGCGTGCAAACCATCGCCACGTTGTCAATCCACGTGATGGCGCAACCTCATTTGGCAAAGCTGGAACCGGTGGATTACACGCCAGAGCCGCCGCAGGTGCGCGAAGATATTTTTGACGACGAAATCGAAGTGGCAGAGGAAAAAGGACTGGTGGTCGAGGCGCTGTCAGCCAAGAACGCCACAAGCCGCGACATTGTTATAGGGCGCACCAGTTTCAAGGTGGGCGCTGGTCAGGTTTTAGGGATAACCGGTGAAAGTGGCGGTGGTAAAACGCTGTTGTTGCAGTCGCTTATGGGGCAAACGTCCGATAAAGACATGCTGTTAAAAGGTGCGGTGATTTTTGACGGAAACCCGCTGTGGCGGCAGGAATTTTCTGGTTTCGGGTTGCCTGCGGTGTTCGTGCCTGAAAAACCGGTGCTGCTGCCGGGCACACCGGTTGAAAATCTGCTGTGCTTTGATCGGCAAAAATCTGAAAATGATGCGCTGTTGGCCTTGCAAAAACTGGACGTGTTTGGCGTGCAGGCGGCCCGGATCCTTAAACGGGACAACGCCATGTTGCTGTCCGCAACCGAGGCGCAGTTGCTGTCGCTGTCCCGGGCGTTTTACCTCAATCCCGGGCTTTATGTTCTGGATATGCCGGAGGCGAACCTGACACCGGCTTTGATCGGCACCCTGATCTCCCAGATCAATGTGGAAAAAAACGCCGGGCGCAGTTTTGTGATTGCCACGCGAAACCGAAACCTGCTGGAAATTTGTGACGACATCCTGCTGATGGAAGACGGCTATGTTGCGGACCGCGGACCCGGTGCAGAAGTTTTGACCCGACAGGCCTCTGGCTGGACGCGCCTGTGCGTGCCCCGCCAGGCAGACAGCGAAGACCGGTTGCACAGCTGGACCCGCGCCCAGTTCAACCGCAAAGGTGACGAGCGTAACCGCCGCAACGCCTGTCTGCTGATCAGCGAATTGCTGGCGCTCAGTTGCCAGGACGCACCAGCGCCTGACGCGCAGGTGATCTTTGATTTTCGCCATTTCAAAGGCTGCTGCCAGATTGCCATGCAAGATGAGACCGCGCCGTTGTCAAGTGCGGCGATACAGGCCGCGCAAAAGCGGGCCGCGGGCAATTCAGCTATGTCGCCAAAACATCCATTGGCAAATATCGTGAACCTGACCACCGAGCTTGTTCAGGACTTCAAAAATCTTGACGGCGAGAACAGCCGGAAAATCCGCATCAAAATGAAAACCTACGATCCCCGCACCCTGATGAGAGTGGCCGAGGACGCCAATGACGGATCATAAGGCAAACGCCAAAACACCTGTGCGCCGACCCAGGCCGGTCGGGCTGCGCTGGCGACCGGTGCTGGTTGCCGGGGTTGTCGTGTTATGTCTGAGTGCCGCGCAGGTTCTGGCCCTGCTGCGCACGCCCATCAGTACCGCGCATGAATTTCTTGGCGCCCTGAGCCGGAAAAACCAACTGGTGCCGGTGGCGGTGCCGGATGGCGCGCATATTCTGTCTGTGCTGGTCAAGGAAGGTTCGGCGGTTAACGTCGGACAAACCGTGGCCCTGATTGATCCCCTGCCTTTTGAAAGCGAACTTGAAACAATCACACGTTCGCAGTTTTCGCTGCGCTCTGCCATCAAATGTCTGGAGCGGATCAGCGACATCATTGATTTTGAACAGATTGTGCCGACTGCGACAGACCAGGAACCTGACAAAACGAATTCTGAACGCGAAAGCCAAACTCAACAGGCGATTGATCTGTGCAGGAACCGCCAAACACAGGTGGCGCTGGACCTTGCCAAAGCCAGCGCTGACGTTACCGCCCTGCTGGAGCGTGTGCGGCTGATCAAGCGCGCACTTGGCGTGGCCAGCAGTTTCGCCCTCCCCTCGGATGGCGCAACCGGAACCCGCAACACCGCGCAACTTCGCAAAACCCTGGAACTGTCTCTGGCGGTCAATCTGGCACAGCAAGAACTGGACAACGCCCGCCAGGATTACCGCGAATTGATCGTCACGCAGGAAAAAAACCGTCTGCAGCAATTGGCGGACATGCGCAGACAGCTGCATGAAAACGCCAACCGGCAGGCGGTGCTAGATCGCGCAATCGCCGACCTGCGCCTGTATGCGCCCATCACCGGCACTGTCACAGATCTGCGCAAAGCCGCTGCCGGTTCTGTTTTTTACAACGGTGACAGCCTGTTTGAGATCGTGCCCTCCGGCAGCCCCCACTATGAGACAGAGTTCATTTTGCCCGTGGAACTGGTGCCGCGCCTGCCACTTGGAACAAGGGTCCGACTGCGGGTCAAAGGTCTGACGCAGGTGCCGCCCCCGCTGTTGGGCGAAATCACCCGTTTCAGCTACGAAACAACGCCAGATGGCGGGCACCAAATCACTGGACACGTGCGCCTGACAGCTCAAAGCATCCTTGCGCTGGAAAACAAAACCTTCGGGTTGGCACGGCTGTCCAACAACGTCGCCATGAGCGTGGAGGTCAAGATCCTGAAAGACTCGCTTTGGCAGGACGCCACAACCGGTGTTCTGCAGCAGGGCCATTTAACCGGGCTTATCGTTTGGTTCAGACGTATGAATACCGATCTGCCGCCGGTTGTCGCCCTGTTTACGGACCGGGCGCTGGATCACAACGCCGGTGACCCGTGACCGGTTCATCGGAAAACCAAAAACCAACCAATCGCCCTTAAAATCCGGCCCTGATGGCTGACAGTCCTGGAAAAATGAAACGTGGAGAACCTGACAAATGCCAAATCCCAAATTGCTCATTTCGGCCACCGCATTGGCGACAATTATTGCTGTTTCATCCAGCGCTCAAACAGAAAACCGGTTCTGGCTGCTGTGGGAGCAGATTGACACAGCCGCCAAGGACTGCGCAAAGAACAGCCGCTGTCCGGTTCGACGCAATTACACTACCCGCCTGTTAAACACCCCGGCCAACACGGATATTCACAACACCATCGGCATGCTGGACCGGCTTGCGCTGTCGCGCGGTCAACCGGTTGAGCACCCGGAGGCCCCGCGCATCTGCCAAAACCGCGATCCCGAAGTTTTGCTTGGGTTTGATCCAGAGCGCTGGGAAATGTCGGAAAAACTGGAGGCGCTAAAAGACCTGCCCGGGGTCTATTTCTCGGTCACACGTCTGGCAGCACCAGACGGATATGCCGGCAATTTTGGCCAAAACCTGCAGGCAGAATTTGAGCGCCGGTTTCGCGCCGCCGGAATACGCATCCTGAGCGAAGCGGAAATGAACGCAACCCCGGGCAAGCCGCAGCTGAACATCTATTTTTCCCGCGCCAACCGGGTGACCGGATGCCGGTACAGCGTTTTTGCCTCGCTCAGCCAAACCATGCTGCTGACCCGCAACATCAACGTGAAACTGAAAGTCGGCACCTGGGGCCTGTCAGAAGGACCGTCCGCGGATTATCCAAACCAAACGGAATATGACGCCATTTTGCGCGTGGCGGATGCGTTTATCAGCAATTATGTGGAAGCCAATTCCACCAATTACGTGGCCCGGCGGTAATTCAGCACCCGACAGCCCGCGTGTTTCGCGGCAAAATTTGCGACCGTCAAAAGCAATCTGCCAAAAATTGCGGGAACCACATACCGCCCAAACCACCAGTTAAACGTTTATTTTCTAGGACATAGGCACGGGCTGTTATCCCATAACAAGCCCTCACTCTTCGCAACCTGCATCCGGTTATCGCATATCCGCCCGCTGATATTGCCTGACTTTGGTCACCCCGTCCAAAGTCATCTTACCGGCACACAGTCGCAGATTGACAGTGCTTTCACCCCGGGCAACACGCCTGACACATTAAAACCAAAACTTAAGGACCAAAATCATGAAAACCAACATCATCGCCGCCGCAACCGCCACCAGCATCGCCCTGACAAGCGTATCCGCAACCACGGCCCAGGCCACAGTTGAAGAAGATATTCTGACCGCATTGGCCGTAACCGCCGCCATCGCGCTGGTGGTCAACGCAATCAACAATCCGGCACCGGCACCGGCACCAGCACCGGCGCCCGTCACATTTTCAACCGGCCCAATCAAAATCCCGCAAACCTGGGCCTTTGATCTTGATCACGGCAATCTGGGAGGCGGTGCCAATTCGGACCTGTGGTTTCAGGCCGTAACCCCAGTGAAACTGTTCCTGAAACCGCGCAACGGCGCCAAAATGGCTGTTGGTGACCGGTCCAACCGTGGCTTTGCCGGATGTTCTGTTGCCAGCTATTCCGCCGCGCGCGTGCCCATCTGGACATTGCCGGTTGGATCATACGTTTGCGTTAAAACCAGTCAGGGCCGGATCAGCCAGTTTCGGGTCAACAAACTGACCGCCGGCAGCCCCAAGAAACTGAAAATCGGCTATACCACCTGGCAATAATATTACGGCATTTCCTCCGCAAAAAGCGTCCGCCAAAAATCGGCGGGCGTTTTTTGCGTTTTCAGCGCCAGCGCGTGGCGGTGCAGCTTTCCTCGTGCACCCGGCGCCAGCGCCGCGACTTGCCCGGAAAGAAATCAAGATTTGCCGCCTCTTCAATCACATTGACACTGGCACGCCAATTTTCAAAATATTCCTCGTCACTGGTGCCGCGCGTGCTGCTTTTGCCGTGATCTTCGTTGGAAAACAAAAAGCCGATCACCCGCCCGGACTTGGGCACAAAGATTATTTTGTACAATCCCGCAGGAACGGCCACGCCGTGTTTGCAAACGACGCCGGCATCCTTGTCGTTGGCATCGCAAATCGAGCGTTTTTTCAGTTTGTTGACACCAGCCAGCCGGATTTCGTTGCCACAGCCGTTTTGCGCCGCCGCGATAACGATCTCTGCACCATCAGGCGGCATATAGACTGGCCCGGTAATGACAATGATCGCCTCATCGTCAGGCAGTGCTTTGGCGAAATCCTGGGTGTGATCTTCCAAGGCCCGCCAGATGCCGCCGTTAAATCCTTTTTGCAATTGCGGCACGGCATTTGAAAAAATGAAAGTTTGATGCATCCATTCAGAGTTGCTTTTGAAATCTGCAGAGGCCGCCTGATGCCCCCTGGCCAATCCACTGTTGCGATAGTCCCTGTCAACCGCGCCGATCGTGCCGGCCGGCAAAACCATATCCGGCCCAAATCCAATCTTTGGTCGGGTATGGTCGCCCATTGTGATGGCCCTGGACAGTTTTTCGATGACCCAATCCGGGGTTTTGGTGACAGAGTTATACCGGGTTATAAAGTGGTCCCTGCAGATAATATTTATCAGTTTCTCCGGCTCAATTTCGTCACCGTCGTCGTTTCTGATGACTTCTCCCTCTACAAGGTCATTGGTTGACACCGGCAATTGCACAGGTTTCCAAATATCAGAACAGGTTTCCGGATCGTTCAGGCTTGGATTGGCCGATTGCTGCGCGGCTGTGATGTTGCCAGCAACCACAGCCAGACTGCCAAACAGCGCAAAAACCACTGATTTTATACCAATCGTCATTCAATTGCCCCTTTTGAACAAAACTCAACCGAAAATATCGGGCAACCAGGCAGGCCCGCCCAGCGTCGCCGGGTGATTATTCGCTGTCGTCTTTTTCTTTGCCAACGGTTTTTGACAGGACATAGGTGCCACCGGAAATTCCGATCAGGCCCAAAACATTACCGGGAATGTTAACGAATGCCCCGGCCTCGATTGACAGCATCAAAAACAATCCGGCCACAACAAAGGTGAACAGCAGCATCTGAAACCGTGACAGGCTGGCCTTTCCGACCTTCTGGTCCGGCTTCGCCGGTTCGGCAATTATGCCGGTCAAATCGATACCGCCGGTGATTATTTTCCATAAAACCGCTCCGGCAAAGGCCATGATTATCGTGGTCACCATCAAATATCCGAAGACCGCGTTGTCATCCGGTGTG
>Ga0209992_10001859_pt1 | contig 20787 bp, 15 predicted proteins | sample 2SBtaG_2_FD_182564 | JGI IMG/M metagenome (GOLD analysis project Ga0209992, IMG submission 182564) | Deep subsurface microbial communities from Kolumbo volcano to uncover new lineages of life (NeLLi) - 2SBTROV12_ACTIVE470 metaG (SPAdes)... | ecosystem: Environmental > Aquatic > Marine >... | reverse complement strand
CGTGCGCATCGCCGAGTGGCTAGCCCGCGGGCGGGCTGCGCGGCCTGAATTGGTACCGACTTCGGAACAAACCCTGCAGCTCATGCGCGAGATCGGCTACATCGGAAACGCTGGGGGAAACGCTGAGAGGAACGCTGAGGGGAACGGCGAGGGCCCCGGAGGGGAGTCGGACTCCGAGAACGAACGGCCTTAGATCCCGATGACCTCTGTACCGATCCGCCAGTCTCTTCGTTCGCGTCCCCTGGCGGCGTTGTCGCTCCTGGTGCTCATCGTGGCCTTGCCCATGCATCTGGCGCGAGCAGTGGATCGAGACGTCGCGGGCTGGGGCTGGGACGAGTCCATGCACGCAGCACTGCCCGCCGCGCGCATGACTGTCGCTGTGCAGGAAGGGCAAGTAGGACAAGTTGCCGACGCCGTCCTCGATTGCGAGCGTTATCCATTTGTCTTTCCGATCGTGTTGGCGGCCGGGCAAGGACTCGTGGGTATGGGACAGGACGAGGCGCGCTGGATCGCGTTCCTGTTGTGGTGCTTGGTTGGCCTGTGGGGTGTTGGGCGCCTAGGGCGCGCCTTGAGCTCAGGGTCAGAGCGGAGGCCGGAACACGTGCTCATGCCCGTGGCCCTGGTGGCCCTCGCTCCACTGCCGTGGCGGTACGCCCCTTCCCTGTTTCTCGAAGTTCCCTTCCTGGTTCTTGCCGCCCACACCCTGGCCTCCTGGATTCAATGGCAGCGCAAACCCAGTACGGCCTGGGCCACCCTGCGTATCGGAACCTGGCTCGCATTGTGCGTGTTCACCAAGTTCAACTACGGCCTCCTACTGGTCGGAGGACTCTTGCTTGACGGGCTTCTATCGCGGGTCCACCCAAAGTCCGATTCCAATGACCGGGAGACAGCGGCTCAGGGACGACTTCGTTGCTTGGCCGCGCTGCCGCTGGGCCTGATCGGACTCTGGTGGCTCGCGTTGCCCTTGCCTGGGGGACTGGAAATGGCCGCGCGTCACCGCGCGGCCTTGGCTGATTTCCTGGGTGGCAATTTGGGTGGGGGCGGGCTGCCCTGGACTTGGCGCGCGCTCGACTTTCTGACCGGCGCGAGTGTTCATCCAGCGGTTGTGCTCTTTGCCATCGCTGGGCTCTGTCTGAGTCTGCGCCAAGTCGGGAGGCCCGCCGTGCGCACCCTGTGGATCGTCTTCTTGAGCCTGGCCGTGCCTACGGCGTTACATCCATTCCACCTGGATCGACTCCTGATCCCGAGCTTGCTGCCCTTCCTTGTCCTGGCCTCCGTGGGGTGGATCGCCGCCTGCCCGCCACGAGCGGGAGGACGCATGTGGGCCGTGGCATCCGGCTTGGCTCTGCTTCTCATTCTGACTTCATTCTGGATCCCACGCCACGCGACGGCTCGGGCATTGGGGTTGCTGAAGCTCTCAAGTCCCAGCGCCCCGCGCCTGATCGACTACCTCGATCGCCGACAGTCCCTCTTTGGAGAGGTGCCGACAGCCGGCTTGCCGCGGACCAGTCTGGAGCAGATCCTCGACCTGATCCACACCAAGGTGGGGACTGAGCAGAGTGTGGCGTGGATTGGCATGTCCTCGGAACTCTCTCCGGCCGCCCTGCACCTGGGCCTCCTCGCCCGCGACGGAAACCCACAGCGTTTCCTCGAAGACTCGCGGCGCAAGATGGATATCGTCCCCAACAAGGGTGCCGCTGACCCCCTCGCTCCACCCCTGTTCGCCACGGATGAAGAGCGGGATGCCTTTCTGGATCAGACCTTCAAGCGCTTTGATTGGGTCCTGACCACCAGCCCTGTGGACCTGAAGGACCGTTCAGCCCGTCGGCCGATCGCCGCTCAATTTCACCAGCCCTTGGGGGCAAGGCTCGGATATCAACCCACGGAGTTGGGCACCGTGACCATCCCAGCTGTGGGGGCCGACCCGAACCTGCCCACCAAGCCTGGCTTGGAAGTCAGGTTCACGGCTTGGTGCGTGCCTCGGGAGTGAGCCGCCCCGGGGGTGATCTCCCAGTCTGCTGGGGCGTCCGCTCAGCTACCCGGCTGGATCAGGTAGACCCAGTCTTCGTTCGGCATGCGCGGGGGTGTGCCTAGGGGGGAAGCCTCGCCCCCAAGATGGGACTGGGGTTGTCCTTCAAAGGTCCCAGTGCGCGGGTCGAACCAACGTCCGATGAGCTCGCCGGTTTCCGCGCTCAGGTCAATGAAACCCGATGGGCTGGCATTGGGAAGGTAGACGGCATACGCGACGCCCGTCTCGGCCAAGACTTCGCCGCCACCACGATCCGAACTCTCACCTTGTAGGAGGTTGTCGGCCGGTGCCATGTTCCAGAAGGCTACGTGGTCCTGCATGAAACCGCGAGCGATGCTCATGTAGCGCCACATCTGTGAGCGCGTGCGGAAGTCCTCGAGCTTGAGATCGCCTCCTAGCGGCAGGTTGTGGTAGCCCGCGTACCACTCCAGCTGGCCTCCGGAGAAATAGACGTCATACAGGACGTCCTTGCGCAAGTCGTCGGCGTTGTCGTCGTTCAGACCTGACGAGGCGGGCGAGTTTTCATCCAAGTCGATGACCCACGGGCGTTGCGCCGCAGCCGACTGAGCGCGCCAAGTCTCGGCGAATCCACCTCCCTTTTGCGGGGAGTACTGGATCGACGTGGATGTGAACGGGGCGAGGCCCAACAGGGGCGAGTAGTCAGAGAAGTCGTTCAGGCTCGTATGCACCCCAATCGGGTGGCCGTAGACATCGAGATCCGCTAGCCATGTGCCGAACTCTATGAGCTGCTGGATCGAGAAGTCGTTCTCTTCGCAAAGGTTCCACTTGATCGCCGATACGTGTGCGAAGCGACTGACGAGTTCGCGGAAGAACAGCTTGCGCTCGACACCCAGCTGGCCCTGGTCCAGCCAGTTTTCGTTGGCCGACTCGGTCTCGGCCAGCACGATGTGTAACTGGATACCCACGCTCTGCGCATGGTCCGCAACCAGGGCCCATTGGCGCAGGCGGCTCACGTCGTAGTGGGTGCGCGAGAAACTCGTCGGTTGGAAATCGACAAAGGGGTAGGTCTCCTGGCCGTCGCCCCCCAGGTTCATGGGCAGGAAGTAGACGGAGTTCACGTCACGCTCGGACAAGTAGTTGAGGGTGCCGATGATGCCCTTGGAACTGACCTTGGTGTCCGCAGACGTGAACAGGGGATCACCCCGGCGCCAATGTTTCGCGTGGGCCCCATAGCGGTGCAGGATGCCCAGGCCGCCTGCGTCCTTCACGTCGTCGAATCCGACGTAGCCGAAGAGGTTCTCGGGACTGTCCGTGCCGGCCTTCAGGAAGTACTCGCCGTTGGCGAAGCGCAGGTAGTGCTCGCCCACATAGGACAGCCGGCCCTTGGCACTGAACCCGTCGGCAACGGGGTCCAGAGGGCGGATGTCCACGCTACCCGCTGCACCGTCAAAGCCGGTCGAAAGACCGGCGAGGGGGTTGGCCGCCACGGCGACCTCGGTGCCCGTGCGGAACGAGGCAGACCATGTCCAGGTGCCGGCCGTGTCAGGAGCGAATTTCACCTTCCAGATGTTGCCCGCCGACCCGCCCAGACCATCCCCCGAATAGAAGCCCGGCACGCGCGCGGTTTGCCCCGTCGGTCCGACGAAAGTCACGTCCAGGCGATAGTCGAGGAAGGGGTTGGGAGAGACTGAGAGTTCGTCCAAGAATGGCCCTTGGAACCAAAGTTCCAGGGGCTGTCCCACTGTTGCCGCGCCCAGGGTTTGCACCTGCGGATCACTCACGCCTAGGACTTGGTGTTGGCTGCGGCGCATGGGTTCGATGGCATCGTCGTCGATGACCTCCAATGCAATCGGCAGGGCGCGGCCCGTGTGCTGGAAGCGCACCTGGGCGATGCGGCTCTTGGCCGTCGTTCCGTTGACGAAGACTCCGTCGAGCGGGCGCCAGGTGTAACTCAGGGTCTGGTTCGCGTCCGGATCGAAGGAGGCGGAGGCGTCCAGGGTGACGACCGTGCTGCCGCCGTCCGGACCCGGCAGGGCCGGGGGGCTCACGCTGAAGCGAGCACTGGGGGCAGAATTGGGGTGCTCGCGGCAGGACAAGGGCAGGCCCACTCGCTCACCGTCCACGTGGGCCGGCAGGTAGACATGCACCCGGTCGAGCAGCAGGCTGGGGCTGCCCCCAGCGAACTCCAACACATGCGGGCCAGCCACCAAATCGAGGCTTGCGGGCGCTTGATTCTGTTCGGTCGACCAGGTCCAGCGACCGGTCACGACCGAGCGCAGGGTCTGCCAGGGACCCCCGTCCAGGCGCATCCATATAGTGTTGTTCGAGGCCTGGTCGTGTTGGTTTCGCACCCTGAGTTGATAGTTCCCTGGGGTATCGATCAGGAAGTCGATGGAGAAGGCCCCATGGCCCGGGTCCGTGGAGTAGTCCACTCCCTGCCAGAGTACGGCTCGCTCCCCACTAGCACCTTTCACGGTGGAGGGGCGTGTCCAGCGGCCGCTGGCATCCGTCTGCTCGAGTTCAACGGCCAGCAATCCGTCCGAGGCGACAAACGCTCCCTGCCCCTCTTGGTACCCAAGGCCAGGCGCACACAGCTCGAGGGCGCAAGCCAGAAGCGCCGCCCAGCGGCCAGTCTCCGTGACGCAGTCCGTTTCAATCCGCCAATTCATTCACTTCCCCCCTCAGGCACCTCGAGGGGAGGTGCGGGCACGATGATCAGGTCCCCTGACTCGGGCCCTGGTGAGCCCCCATTGATTAAGTCGGTAGCGCTAGCCGAGAACTCGTTTGAAAGCCGGGGAATCCAGACCCCAGCCCAGCCACGCAAGTACCCGAACATCATACGCATCGGGCCCCCGTTCGGAGCCACCCCGGCCAGAGAGAGCCCTATCGGGTCCCATCCGCGGGTGCTTGAGACCCAGAGTGGGAAGGTCTGAGGATCCGCGCTTGGTTGAGAGGCTGAGGAGGAGGGTAATTGGCAGATCAGGCAGCTCACAGTCCTCGCAAGGGCACGCTATTGGCTGTTCGGCCTGCGCTGCCCGCCAGCTTCAAATCATCCATGACGCCCACGGCGGCCCGAATCGGGATGGCCGGCGAGCAGCGAGAGCCGTGAGTGCAGACCTGAGCCCGTACGGGATCCGGGGTGCGGCCGTCTGACTTGGGATGCTCCTCTTGCCGGATGGCATCTTGGAGCCTGCGGCGGCTGGGCGTCGGATATCGCTCGCGCGGGCTCGTTGCATTGCCGAACAGAACTGACTGGGTTCCGTGTGCATAGCCAGAATCGGCATTCCTTCCTTTGGCCTCGTCTGTGGGCGTTGGAGACCGCCCGTCGGGACCCGCTGCGCGAGGAGGGGGGGCCTGCTGGCCGACAGCCCCTTTTCATTGAAGCTGGGGGCAATTCCCGCAATGAATGCACACCAAACCCAGTCAGTTCGCAAGGGACCAGCAGACCAGGTGACTGGGGCGGCGTCAGTACTTCCGAACCACACCGATCACGACCCCGCGCACCGTGACCTCATCGACAAAAATGGGGCTCATGTTCTCATTGGCTGGTTGCAGGCGGATGCGGCCCTCTTCGCGGTAGAAGCGCTTGAGGGTGCAGGTCTCGTCGGGCAGGACGGCCACAACGGTCTCGCCGTCCTGGGCCTGGTCGCGCCGTTCAACGAGCACCACATCGCCATCAGCGATGGCGTCGTCGATCATGGAATCACCGGCCACTCGCAGGGCGTAGACGTCCTTGTTGTCGGGCACCATGGAGCCCAGGTCGATCGCCTCGGGTTCTTCCAGGGTCTCGATCGGGCCACCGGCGGCGATACGGCCCAAGATGTTGAGGGGAATTCCCGTGGCGCTGCCGGATCGTGCAGCGGCTGTCCGCACCGATTGCGGATCCTGCGGCACCAACTGCACGTTGCGACTCGTACCTCGCTTGCTGCGGCGCAACACGCCCTTGCGCTCCAATTCGGACACGTGGCCAAAGATCGTGACCTTGTTCACCCCGAATTCGGCAGCGATCTCCTCGTAGGTCGGACTCAGACCATGGGCGTCGGTGTACTCCTGAAAGAAGTCGACGATCTGACGTTGCCGGCGGGTGAGAGGGACGTGGCTCATGGCGGAGTGGGGGGCAGGAGAAGTTCCTACTAGACCTTCGTGCGGGAGTCGCAGGTTCAGGACCTGGTTTTGGTATTGACCCCGCGGCGGATAGGGATGCCCAAGCTAGACCCCCGCTCAGACCAGGAAAGTGGCCCCCAACAGGGCGGCGAAGAAGATGTAGGAAGGGCCGTCGTTGCGGGCGTGTGCGAGGAGTGCGGTCATGGCTGGTTGCTGGTGGTAGGAGAAGGGGATTTAGGAGAGCCTCCCCCGGTGGCCTGCCGATCTGGGAGGGGTGATCGGTGCGATTCAGGCCCCCCGGGTGAGGTGTGCTTCGTGCTGGGTGTGTGCGTGCTGGGTGTGTGCGTGTGAGGCTGGTGGGCTACTTGGGCGGGGAGTTGCCCCGGGGTAGGACAGGCATCCCGCCCCGGGGTAGAAGGCCTAACAGGTCCCTAATCTATCGGCAAATGGGACCCGAACAAGACCCGAACAGATGCTTTATTGAGGATGACTTCGCAAGTCCTTTCTGACTCAGGGGTTAGGTATATGTTCGGGCTGCCAAGAAGCCTGGTTGACCCGCGTAAACCCCCGTCAGGGCCTCTGCGTGCCTTGCCCTGCTAGACTGGGCGTCCACTTTACTCTCCGGATCGATTCCTTGGACAGTCCCGCGCCCCTCCACTTGCCCCGCTACCTGATCCCCCTGGATCTGCGCAACGTCCCCCAGTATCGCTTCGACGCAGTGGTGGTGGGCAGCGGCGCCGCCGGGAGCACGGCGGCCTTGCAGGCAGCCGGTTCGGGCGCGGCGGTGGCCTTGCTCTCCAAGGCCTCGCTTGAAGACTCGAACACCCTCCTGGCCAAGGGTGGCATGGCGGCGGTTGTGGGGGAGGACGACAGTCTCGCCTCCCACGTCCAGGACACCCTGCGCCTGGGATGCGACCTTTCGGATCCCGAAGTGGTAGAGAGCGTGGTGAGTGGTGGCCCAGCCGCGGTACAGGCCTTGCTGGATATGGGCGCCGAGCTCGATCAGGACGAGTCGGGTGGCTTGGCGCTATCCAAGGAAGGCGGGCACTCCAGCCACCGCATTGTGCACGCAGGCATCGACGCTACGGGCCGCGAGATTCAGAGCTGCCTCGTGCGTCAGGTGCGCACCTGCGAAGGAGTCTCTTCCTTCGAACAAGTCTTCGCCATCGACCTGCTCTCCACGGCCGATGGAACGGTGGCGGGTGTTCTGTGTTCCACCGAGCGGCGCGAACTCGTTGTGTTTCAGGCGGCCCAGATCATCTTGGCAACGGGCGGCGCGGGACAGATCTACCGCGAGACCACCAACCCGGCGATTGCCACGGCTGACGGGGTGGCCATGGCTGTGCGAGCGGGGGCCGTTGTGCGCGACATGGAGTTCATCCAGTTTCATCCAACCTGCTTGTACATCGCCGGCGCGGCGCGCGTCTTGATTTCCGAAGTCGTGCGTGGTGAGGGTGGCATGTTGCGCGACCGTCACGGTCGGCGTTTCATGCCAGAGTTCCATCCCGCTGCCGAACTCGCCCCGCGCGATGTGGTCAGTCGCGCAGTCTTCGACAGCATGCTGGCCACCGATGACACGAGCGCTTACCTGGACCTCTCAGGTCTGGATCGCGACCCGCACGTGGCCTTCCCAGGTATCTCCTCCACCTGCGAGTTCTTCGGAATCGATATCGCCACGGATCCGATTCCCGTGCGGCCCGGATGCCACTACCAGGTGGGAGGGCTCAAGGTTGATCGCTGCGGACGCACTTCGATTCCAGGGCTGTGGGCCGTGGGGGAGGTGGCCAGTTCAGGCCTGCACGGGGCCAACCGCATGGGCTCAAACTCCTTGCTTGAGGCGCTGGTTTTGGGTGCCGCCACGGGCCAAGCGGTGGGCGAGGCTGTGCGGGGCAACGACAGCCGCAGTTTGCCCACCTTCACCGTGCGCGAAGCGGGGCCACGCACCCCGCCCGTGCGGGTCAACGTGGACGACTTGATCTACTCCCTGAAGTCTCTCATGTGGCGGGAGTTGGGCGTGCGTCGCACGGGCCAGGGCATGTCCGAGGCTCTGGACAAGATGCGCTTTTGGTCCCGCGCCGTGCAGGCTATGCCGCTTGAGGACCCGCGTGCTTGGGAGTTCTCGAACATGCTCGAGGTGGCTCAATTGATCACCATCGGAGCCCTGGCGCGCGAGGAGTCTCGCGGTGTTCACCACCGCACGGATTTCCCCAACCCACGGCCCGAGTGGCTGGCTCACAGCGAGCTCAGACCCCAGGGTCACGATGCGGCCATCGAGTCTGTGGTCATCGAACGTCGGAACCTGGAGAGCGCCCTCTCCAACTCATGACCGCCGAGGCTCAGTCCAATCAGGCCGTGCGGGAGCAGGTTTTCGTGTGTGGCGTGCTGCTGCCCGCCTTTCCGGTTGAGTTCGATGGTGAACTCTCGGAGATCTCCGCCCTCGTGCGCGCCGCCGGGGCGCAGGTCATCGGGCCTGGTATTACACAGCGCCGGCACACGCCCCACCCCGCCACCTTGATGGGCAAGGGCAAGGTGCAGGAGATCGGCGCGGAGGTGCAAGCCCTGAAACCAGATGCCGTCGTCGTGGACAACGACCTGAGTCCGGCGCAGATTCGCAATCTGGAGAAGGCCTGGGATCTACGCGTGGTGGACCGCTCCGAGCTGATCCTCGACATCTTCGCCAACCGGGCTCAGACCCGGCAGGCCAGTCTGCAGGTGGAGCTGGCCCAAAACGAGTACTTGCTGCCGCGTCTGCGCCGCATGTGGACGCACCTGGAACGCATGGAGGGGGCGATCGGTACACGTGGTCCCGGGGAGACCCAGCTGGAAACCGACCGGCGCCTGCTGAACCGGCGCATCGCGGACCTGAAGGCTCAGTTGAAGGAAATCGAGCAGCGCAAACGCCGCCAACTTGACACGCGCACGGAGGAATTCAAGGTGGGCTTGGTCGGTTACACCAACGCGGGCAAGTCGACCCTACTCAACCGCTTGACCGGTTCCCACGAGTTGGTGGAGGACATGCCCTTCGCCACGCTGGACACCCGCACGCGCAAGTGGGCCCTGCCTGACCGGCGCACCGTTCTGTTGTCGGACACGGTGGGGTTCTTGCAGCGGCTTCCGCACCACCTGGTGGCGTCTTTCCACGCTACTTTGGAGGAGACCATCCACGCGGACCTGCTGTTGCACGTGGTGGACGCCTCCCACCCTGATGCCGGTACTCAGATGGAGGCGGTGGAACAGGTCTTGAGCGAGTTGTCACCCGGGTTGCAGGCGGACGTGATCGTGTTCAACAAAGTGGACCGAGTTGCGGATCCTATCCACTTGCATCTGCTGCTTGAGAACCACCACTCCGCAGACGTCGTGCATACGAGTGCTCGCACAGGACTGGGCGTGGAACGCCTGATCGAGTGCGTCACACGCCGGCTCGACGAGCATTCGAACCTGGTGCAGATCGATGTTTCGGCGGGGGAGGGCCGTCTCGTCGCTCAGCTACGATCGGCCGGGGGCATCTTGGAGGAGCAGTTCCTCGAAGACAGTACCTTGCGAATTCGCATGCGACTCTCGGAAAACGCTCTCGGCAATCTACAACGCTCAGCTGACGGCCACGCACAGATTCAGATCTTGCAGGCCCCACTGAACCCGCGCGCTCACTCCTAGGGACTGTCGTCGCTCGGGATCGAGGGCATCACCAGGATATTTCCCGCGCGGATGGAGTCGGGGCTCTTGAGCCCGTTGTGATCCGCCACGAGCTGCGCCAGTTCGTTCAGTGAACGCCCGCGGCGATCCGTGTAGTAGCGGCTGCAGATCTGAGTGAGCGTGTCATGCGGCTGCACCCAGTAGGTAAAGCCGTCGTCGCCTGCGGGCTCGCTGATGGGATCGAGCTGCGGTTCTGGATCGGATCCCGGCTGGGGGGGATCCATGGACCTGCCCCTGGGATTCACGATCAGGGGTTCGGCCCCGCTGGGTTCGCCCATAATCAAACGCTTCCAGCCAGGGCCCTGCTCGGAAGGCTCAATCGCTTGCCAGTCCTGCTCCAACCCCGTGCCCCGCTGCCAAGCAGCCGCCAAGAGCGAGATTCCGACGAGCAGGGTCAGGGCCAGGGCGATGCGCATGCTCGCCATGCTCTGCTGCAGCCCTAGTGTTTGCCAGACTTGCTGCCTTTTTTCGTCGGATCGTCAGCACTCAGTCCCTTCTGTCGCCGTGACTCAAGCCACAGCAGCACAGGACTGGCGATGAACATCGACGAATAGGTTCCGACCACCACGCCCACGAGCAATGCGAACGCAAAGCCCTCGATCACGTTGCCGGTGCCCACGTTGAAGGCCAGTAGCAGGGCCACGGAGATCATCGTCGTCACCGACGTCAGCAGGGTCCGCGATAGACACTGGTTGATGGAGCGATCGATGATGTCCGACAGGCTGCCTTCCATACGTGGCAGGTTTTCCCGCACGCGGTCGAAGACGACGATCGTGTCGTTCAGGGAGTAGCCGATGATCGTCAAGAAGGCTGCGATCATGGGCAGGTTGATCTCCGTGTCGATGAAGGGCAGGAAGCGGTCGGCCACGGCCAAGGCACCCAAGGTGATGAGCACGTCGTGGGCTAGGGCCGCCACCGCGGCGAAACCGAAGGAGTACTCAGCGAAACGCACGCGGATGTACATCACGGCGGCGAACAACGACAGCAGGATGGCGAAGATAGCCTTGTCCCGCAGTTCGGAGACCACCTGGGCACCCACGGCATTGACCTCATCCACAGGGGAGGCCAATGAGATCGGCACACTGTTGGAGTCCTTCCAACCTGGGGAACCCTCAATGATCTCGTCCTGCAGGGCACTCGCCAATCTGCTTGCACTGACGGTTCCTTCGAAGCGCATGCGGTGGACGGAGCCGGCCGGTCCGGGCACCTCTGTGACCACGGCGTCTTTCAATCCGACGGGGAACTCACTCAGCCGGGCGGCTACATCTTCGCTGGAGTGGGAGCGCTCCAGATACAGCACACCGCTGGCCTTGCCGTCGACGACACTCAGCTCCTCGATGGGGCCAAGCTGCAGCAGCCCGCCCAGGGCCGTAACAACGTGGCTGCGGAACTCCTGCAGACCGTCGCCGCCGGCGCCCACGGCCTCTGTGGCCTTGCCCTTGGCCGTGATACGGAAGCGTGTGAACCCGCCGTCCCTCTCGGAGCTGAGGATCTCCTTGACTTCGGCCGAGGACCCGATGATGCCCCCGATGCCTTCGATGAGGCTCTTGACCTCTGATTTCTGGTGCGGCTCTTCCAGGCGGACACTCATGGTCATGCCCCCCAGGAAGTCGATGCCCAGTTTGTCCTGTTCGTCCACACCGAAGGTGAAGAAGCTGACACCGGCAACGATCAAGACCAGTGAGACCGACATGGCCATCTTGGCCCTGGCGATGAAGCGGATCTTGGTGGCCTGCACCCAGCGCGCCATGTTGAACTGTTCGAGACCGTTGTCCAGCTGGCGGTTGACCAACACGCGCGTGACGACTAGCGCCGAGAACATGGAGGTCAGGATGCCGACCGAAAGGGTCGTGGCGAAGCCGCGCACCGGGCCCGTTCCGAACTTGTAGAGGATCAGACCGGTGATCAGGGTCGTGAGGTTGGCGTCGACGATCGTCGAGAAGGCGTTGGCAAAACCATCCTTCGCCGATTGCAGGGCCTTGCGTCCCTTCTCAGCCTCCTCCCGGATGCGCTCGTAGATGAGGATGTTGGCGTCCACTGCCATGCCGACGGTGAGGATGATGCCTGCCACGCCGGGCAGGGTCAGGGTCGCTTGGAAGAACGCCAGGGCACCGGCGAGCAGCAGCAGGTTGTAGAGCAAGCTGAGGGCGGCCAGCACGCCCAGTCGCCGGTAGTAACCCACCATGAACAGCAGCACCAAGCCCAGTCCCAGGCCGACGCCCAAGAATCCCCGGCGCACATAGTCGTCGCCCAAGGTTGCACCCACGGTCTCTTGACCCTCGAAGGTCGGGCGGATGCGTAGGGAACCCGAGCGCAGGACCTTGACGAGGTCGATGACCTCCTGGTTCGTGAAGTTGCCCGTGATGATGCCGGACCCGGGCAGGGGCTCGTCGATGTTCGGGAAGGTGACGATCTCCTCGTTGATGACGATCGCCATGCGACGGTTCTCGTTCTCTTCGGTGAAATCTCCAAAGGCCGACTTGAAGAAGTCCTTCATCTCGAATCCGACAGCCGGCAGGGCCATCTGGTCCTGAGACTGGAATACCGATTGAACTTGGGAGCCGGAGAACTGCCACTCGGGGTTGGCGTCCACCACCAGAGCCTGAAGGCGATCGGCCTCAGCCGTTTCCAGGGACCCCTCATCCAAGGCCATGGGGAAGAAGCGCAGGCGCTGGCGCGGGCCGTCTTCGCGCGAGAGCTCGGCGTTGTACTCAGCAATGGGCAGGTCGGGGTTGTCGCGCTTCCACTGCTTGGCAATCTCCAATTCGCTGGCCACATCGCCCACCGCACCTAGCGTGTCGCGGCTGGCCTGAATGAAGAAGGCCATGGAACCCACGTCTTCGACCATGCGACGCCAGGGATCGAGGGCCACCAGGCGCACGGTGGCTCCGCTGGCGTGGGCCGCGGGTATGCCCTTGTTGCCGTAGTTGCGTTCCAGTCCGATCAACTGATTGGCCACGCGCCTGGAGTAGCGGATGTTCTCGTTGACAATCTGCAGTTCACCGCCGCTGGTGGGGAAGTCCTCCCAGGAATCGCTTTCACCCCCCAGTCGAAGGGTGATGCCGGCCACATCGAGGTCTGCGCCCAGGACTCCGCTGACTTCCTGGTTCATTTGCGCGGCACTGCCCGGCAGCTCGATCACGATGCGGTTTTCGCCCTCGCGCCGGATGGGGATTTCGCGCACGCCGTTGGGGTCCAAACGCTTCTGCCAGATCTCGCGCATCTCGTTGAAGAGACGGTCTTTGTCCTGCAGTTCGTGCTCTTGGATGAGCCCGTCTTCGACGGCCTGTTCGAAGTCGATGGAGTAGACCAGGCGCGTTCCGCCTTCCAGGTCGAGTCCTAGGCGGAACCCTCCCACATACAGGGCCACGACTGCGGTGGCCATGAGGGCGAGGATCAGGGTGACTTTGCGTCCGAGGTTTTCGACCATGCGACGAGGGCGGTGCTTTCGTTGGCCCGCGACAAGTGGGTCGCGTGGGCCCGCGCACGAAGGCGCGTAGGGAAGTGGGTTGGAAAAAGCCCTCAGCGATGTCCCGGTTCAGGGGACGAGCGCCAAGGGCTTTGGTGCGGAGGTTGGGGGTGAAGGCCTAGGCCTCCACAGCCTCCTGATCGGCATCTTGGTCGGCTGCGGCTTCGGCAGCCTGGGTGACCAGGTTCTCGCGGCGGGCCTTCTCTTCGGCGCGCCCTTGACGAACCTTCTCGCCCAGCAGCTCCTTGACGCGCGTCTTCTTGCCCACGCGGTCGCGCAGGAAGTACAGCTTGGCACGTCGCACGTCGCCACGGCGGGTGACCTGAATATCCGTCACGCGCGGGCTGTGCAGGGGGAAGATGCGCTCTACGCCTTCACCTTGCACGATGCGTCGCACCGTGATCGTGCGCCGAATGCCACGGCCCTTCAGGGAGAGGATCGTACCTGTGAAGATCTGTACCCGCTCCTTGTCGCCTTCGCGAATCAGGTAGTGGACCTCAACCGTGTCACCAACGTGCACGGCGGGCAGGGATCCTGCGGGCTTCTTCAGCTCGTTCTCAATGTCTTCAATCAGTTGCATCGGATGCGTGGGTGCGCGGAGTGCACCGGGGGTGGAGGGCTCGGGGAATGGGCACCCCCAATGTGGGGGGTGCCGGCGGATCAGTGGAATCGTTGTTCTGCGGTCAGTGGAAAGTTCAGCGGTGATTTCAGTCGTGCGCCCCAAACGAATTCAGGGCGTGTGCAGCGGGCCGCTCTCTTGGTCCAACTTGCGCGCACTGCGCTCGCGGGCCCGTTGTTCCCGAAATGCGTCAATCGCGGCGTGGTCGCCGGCGCGTAGCACAGGGGGGACTTCGTGACCTCGCCAGGATGCGGGGCGCGTCCAATGCGGGTGGTCCAGTTGGGTTGGATCGTCGCCTTGGAATGAATCCAAGCTGGCGGATCGATCGTCACCCAGGGCGCCAGGCAGAAGTCGCACGGCGGCATCCACAATGGAGAGGGCGGGTAGTTCGCCCCCGGAGAGCACGTAGTTGCCCATTGAAAGGGGCTGCAGGTCGAAGGCTTCGATCAATCGTTGATCGATACCCTCGTAGCGGCCGCACAGCAGCAGGCTGCGTTCGGTGCTTGAGAACTGGGCTGCGCGCTCCTGATTGAAGGTGGGGCCAGAGGGGTCGAGCACCCAGCGACGGTGGGCACCGTGCTTGGCCTCAATCCACTCGATGCACTCGGCAATGGGCTCGGGCTTGAGCACCATGCCCGGTCCGCCGCCAAAAGGGCGGTCGTCGACTGTGCGATGGCGATCGCGAGTCCAGTCGCGAAAATCCACCAACTCAACCCGGGCCAGACCCCGGTCGAGGGCGTTGCCCAGGACGCCTACCTTAAGATAAGGACGAAGCGCCTCCGGGAAGAGCGTGAGAATCGTAAAGAGCGGGGAGACCATAGCTCCGGAAAAGAGCCCGGAAGGGTAGTCGCGGGGATGGGGGGCGTCAAGCCTGACACGCACGGGAAGGCCGATAGAAAGGGCCTCGAGGGGGTTCCGGAGGGAACTGACTGGGTTCCGTGGACCTAGCCACAAACAGCATTCCTTCCCTTGGCCTTGCCTGTGGACGCTGGAGACCACCCGTCGGGACCCGGGGCGTGAGGAGGGGGGCCCTGCAGGCCGCCAGCCCCTTTTCATTGTAGCTGGGGGCAATTCCCAGAATGGATGCACACCAAACCCAGTCAGTCCAGTTCCTGGGCGACTCCCTGGCCCTGTAGCGCTGCCACGGTACCCTGCCTGCCTCCTGCCGCCCTCATGTTCACCGGAATCATCGAATCCTGCGTGCCCGTACGCGCTTTTGAGCCCCTGGACCAGGGTGCGCGGCTCGTTTTACCCCTGCCCGCTGGAGAAGAGGGCAGCTGGTCGGTGAGCCGTGGCCAGAGCATCGCGGTGTGCGGTGTGTGTCTGACCGTGGCCGACCGGCGGCCAGCACCAGAGGGACAGGCGCACGACCTCGAATTCCACCTCTCCGGCGAGACCCTGGAGCGCACTTGGTTCCGGGATCTCTGCCCGGGCCGGCAGGTCAACCTCGAGCGCGCCCTGCGCATGGGGGATCGCTTGGATGGGCACCTGGTCAGTGGTCACGTGGACGGCGGCGGAGTCGTGACCGCGATTCAGGACGGTGGGGATGGAGGCCGGGTTTACACCTTCGAGTTGGATACCGAACTAGAGCGCTTCCTGGTGGACAAGGGTTCCATCACGCTCGACGGGATCAGTCTCACCGTCGTTCAGCCGCGGGCCTGCTCATTCGACGTGGCTCTGATTCCGCTGACCTTGGAAGCCACCAACCTTGGAAGTGCCGAAGTGGGAACACGGGTCAACGTGGAAGCAGACATGATCGGCAAGTGGATCGAACGCTTGGCGTGTGGGGAGTCTTAGGGGTTGGGTCTCTAGAAGCCTAGGAAGAGCGTGTTGAGGAAGGTGTTGATGGGTGCTGCTTCGCGAGCCTCTTCTAGAGTGCCGGTCAATGTATGCAGGGCCCGTTCCATTTCCTGATACAGCTCATCCTCATAGAGCAGCCGGCTGATCGTCCCACGTCCCTCGCGCAGGGCGGCGGAGGCGACCGCCAGGTCCTCCGAGATCTCGCGCAGGTTGGTGTAGATCTCGTCTTCCTTCAGCAAGCGGCCCAGGGTTCCCTGCCCGTCTGCGAGGTCTGTCGTGATGCTCTCGAGGTTCTCGCCGATCTTGCTGTCGGTGAGCAGCATGCCCAGGGTCCCCTCCCCCTCGTTGATCTTGCTCGTGATCTCAGACAGGTCCGAGACCGCATCGCGGAAATCCTGCGCCAAGGTCTCGTCATAGAGCAACGCGCCCAGGGTGCCCTTTCCTTCGCGCAAGTCCGTCAAAACCTTCTGCAAATCCGTCGTCAATTCAAGCAGCGAGTCATACACCCCATCCTCTTGAAGCAACTTGCCCAGGGTGCCCTTGCCCGCACGCAAGTCATCGCTCACGGCCGCAGCGTTGTCGAAGGTCGTGCCCATGTCCGTCACGGTCTGGGCCAGGTCCTCACCCAGGGCTTCGTCATAGAGCAGGCGCGAGAGAATGCCCTGGCCATCCCGCACCTCGCCCACGATCAAGTCCAGACCCGAGATCATGCTCGTCAGGGTGTCGCGGTTGTCTGTGACGACGCCGCCCAGGGCCTTGAGTACGTCTGGCACCACTTCCCCGCGCAGGGCTGTGCCCGCGGGAAGCGCGCCACTCTGCACGCTTCCCGGCTCGATTGACAACTGCATGCCGCCCAGCACCGTGGCGCTCTCGATGCGAATGGCGTGATCGGCGTAGAGGTCCACCGCACGTTCCAAGGAGAGTTCGACTTGCACGCGTTCACCGGGCTTGCCAGCGGAATCGAATTCCAGTGACTCCACCCTTCCCCAGCGCATGCCTGCCACGTACACCGAGTCCCCTTGGCGCAATCCGCCCGCACTGTCAAAACTCACACTCCAGGCCTGCCGTTCGCCGAGCAGGGAGAAATCTGTCTTGAACAGCGTAAACCAGGAGAGCAGAGCGATGACTGAGACGAAGAACAGGCCCAGGAGGGCGTGGCGTTGGGTGGTCATGATGATGTCTCGTGGGGACTAAGCGCCCAGAAATTCTCTCAGCAGCGGTTCCTCGGGCTCGAAGAACGTCTCGATGGGTTCTCGCACGAGGGTCACGCCCTCGTGCATGAAGATCACTTCGTCGGCCACGGCCTTGAGGCAGTCCGTGCGGTGTTCAACGACGAGTGAGGTGACTTCGAGCGTGTCGGAAAGCTCGCGGATCAACTCGTTGATGGAGCGCGAAATCTTTGGGTCCAGGCCAGCGTTGGGTTCGTCGTAGAGCACGATCTCAGGTTGGGTGATCAAGGCGCGCGCCAGGCCGACGCGTTTCTTCATGCCGCCCGAAATCTGAGCCGGGAATTTCTGGGCAGCATCGGGGATATGGACCAGGCCCAATGTGTGCTCGACGCGCTCCGCAATCTCTGCAGGTTTGAGGTCGGTGGTCTCTTCCAGTGGCAGGGCTAGGTTCTCAGCCACCGTGAGCCAGTTGATCAGAGCGCTTTCCTGGAAGACGTAACCCATACGCCGGCGCAGACCGGCCAGTTCAGCCTCAGTGGCCTGGGCCAGGTCTTGGCCATCCACGATCACGCGACCCTTGTCCGGTTGCAGCAGACCGATCACGTGCCGCAGGGTGACCGATTTGCCGGAGCCTGACCCGCCCATGACCCCCAGGCATTGTCCGCGCCGCACGCCAAAACTGAGACCGCGCAGGATGTGCTGATCCCCGAAGGACTTGTGCACCCCCTCCAACTGGATCAGTGTTTCGTCAGCGGTCATGGTCAGTTCTGGTAGATCATCCAGGTCAGGAAGTAGTTGGCCACGATGACCGCGATGATGGAGTCGCGCACGGCATGGGACGTGGCTCGGCCAACTCCCAGGGCGCCACCCTTGGCGCGCAATCCGCAGGAGCAGGAAATGATGGCCACGATGGCTCCGAAGACACTGGCCTTGAAGAGCCCCGAGAAAACGTCCTTCGGCAGGGGGATCACCTCGCCCGTTGTGCGCAGGGCTTGAATGGCCGAGTCGATGTAGAGCGTCCAACCCACGTGTAACTGCGAGCCCGCTACGAATCCGCCACCGAGGATTCCGATGCTGTCGCAGAGCACGGTCAGGAAGGGAGCCATCACGGCCAGGGCCACCACCCTGGGCAAGACCAAGAAGGACACCTTGTCCACCGACAGCACCTCGAGTGCTGAGAGTTCATCCGCGACACTCATAGTGCCGAGCTCGGCGGCCAGAGCACTGCCCACCGTTGCAGCCAGAATGACCGCTGTGATGAAGGGGCCCATCTCGCGCGCCATCGAGGCGGCCACGATCACTCCGATCCGATCCTGTTGTCCGAAACTGGCTAGCTCGATGCCCGTTTGCAGGGAGACGATCATGCCCACGAACAGTCCCACCAGCAGCACCACGTGCACATTCATGATCCCGCTCGTGAAGAGTTGGTCCAGAAACCAGCGCCGGCGTTTCGGCAGGTGGTGCAGACGCCTCAGGACCTTGAGTGCCAGTTCGATGCGGAAGCCCGCCGCCCCCAGGAACTTCTTGAAGCTGCGCGCTTGGTACAGCACGTAGAGCACGCTGGCTCCAAAGGCCAAGGTCAGGAGGTCAGAGGTGGAGGGCATGGTGTGCAGGGCGCGGCCCTAGTCCTGGACCCCGGCCGGTTCTCGCTCCAGGGGCCATCCGGGTCCGGGGATCGCTGGTCTGAGAAGGGTGACGCCCTCGGGACTCGAACGCCAGCGCAAGAGTCCAAAGAGCACGGACTGCTCACGCGTGGCCTCTCCGTCGCGCTGATAGTCGCGCCGGGCCCAGAGCCCCACAAAGGAGCGGCGGTCTTCGCGCTCGTCCTTTTCTCGGCGCCACAGACCCAGCCAGCTGCGCTCGCGCACCCGCTCGCCCTTGCGTCGCTGGCTGTAGAGCTCCCACATCCAGGCGTAGTGCTCTTCGATAAAGTCCAGACGCCAGGTGAAGGGGCTGGGGGCAGGGAAGGCAAACGAAGACTCGTCGTCCACTTCTGAGCGGTAGTGGCTGTAGAACGGGAAGACCTTGCGCCAGCGACTCAACCCCTCAGGGCTGCGCTTGTCCCAAGCCTGGTAGAAGGGCAGCACCAACGTGGTGTCCTTTTCCAGGTCACCGTACTTCTCGTGGCGCACGTTGACGATTGGCCACAGCACGTGAGTCGACGTCATGCCGTCCCCCTCGAAACGGGAGTACAAGGGCCACACCCGCGTGCGACGTGCCTGGTCCGTGGTGCCCGGTCGCTGCATGACGACAAAGGGCCAGGGTCCGTCCCATGCCCAGAACTCCTTGTCGGGGTTCGACGAGTAACCGAAGAAAGGCCAAAGCGCCGTCCAGCTGCGGCTCGGTCCGCGTTCTCGGGTTCCGAACAGGGGCCACACCATCCAGCGCCTCTCCTGCTTCTCGGGAGACAGCTGCAAATCGTTGCGCTGCCAGTGAAAGAAAGGCCACAGGAAGAACCAGCGCTCGTAGCGCCCCTGCCTGCGATTGACGCCAGCCAACGGCCAGAGGCGCCACTCATCGCCCCCCGTTTCCTGCGCCGTGCGATCGTCCACTTCACCTTCGACCGGCGCAGGTCGCGACCAAGAAAAGAAGGGGAATAGAAAGTGCGTGGTGACCCGGCCGTTGCGTTCGTAGCGCATGAAGAGCGGGAACAGCACAAAGGACAGGCGGTCGAATGACAGGAAGTGCTCGACCACTCCGCCGAAGGGCACCACGGCGCGTGCGACGCGCCCGTCGTTTGTCTTGGACCAGTACACACCGGGTAGGCCAAAGAAGGTCCACGTGTCGGGGGCGTCCGCGTAGGACTGGCGCGAGTAGCGCGCGAGGGGCAGCAACTGGTAGATGCGCTCCCGGGGAGTGAGAACGAGGCTGCCCAGGGGCGGCAAGAACTTGGACTCACTGCGCTCGGGACTGCTGCGCGAGTGCGAGGCCAAGGGGCGCAGGGCCCAATAGGTGACGGCTCCACTGTCGACCTTGCGTCGGACCAACAGGGCACCCCCGAACGCTTCCAATTCCCGTTCGCCCGAGGCGATGGAGAGGTCGCTGACAAAGGGGGCCAGGTGTCGCTCCTGGTCCAGCCCCGCGCACCCGGGCAGGAACCCGGCCAGAAGCAGGAGGAGACCGGTGTTGGGGAGGGCGCGCATGACCTGTCTGGATTGTCGAGCCCGTCGCCGTCGATGCAAGCCCGGTGACCGATCGATCCGTTTGGCTGCTCGGTTGTGACCACCCGGGGCCGTTGCTACTGTCCGCTTCGCCGAGGTCTCCAGGATCGGGAGGTTCCCTGCTCCGCTCCCGTCCTGGCCTGGGTCCGGCCACTTGTTTTCATGAATACCTTCCTCTCCGGCATCCAGCCCAGTGGTCAGGCTCATCTGGGCAACTATTTTGGTGCCATCCGTCAGCACATCGCTTCACAAGATGAGGAAGGGCAGCACTTCTACTTCATCGCGGACTACCACGCCCTGACCTCGACTCGCGATCCCGAGGCGCTGCGCAACCAGGTGCGCGAGGTCGCTGTGACCTACCTGGCCCTGGGGCTCGATCCCGAGCGCGTGACGTTTTTTAGGCAAAGCGACGTGCCCGAGGTGACGGAGCTGGCCTGGTTGCTGTCTACCGTGACCGGCATGGGGCTGCTCGAGCGCGCTCACTCCTACAAGGACAAGCTGGCCCACGGGGTCAAGCCGGCGGTGGGCTTGTTCACCTATCCCATCCTCATGGCGGCCGACGTCTTGGCCTACGACTCGACCATCGTGCCGGTGGGCAAGGACCAGGTTCAGCACTTGGAGATGACCCAGGATATGGCCGGGCACTTCAACCATACCTATGGCGCGGGCGGCGAGGTGTTCGTGCGTCCCGAGGCGCGGCTGCCGAGTTCCGACAAGATGGCGCGCGTTCCTGGACTGGACGGCGAGAAGATGAGCAAGACCTATGGCAACGGTCTGTGGAT
>Ga0209992_10001857_pt1 | contig 20803 bp, 17 predicted proteins | sample 2SBtaG_2_FD_182564 | JGI IMG/M metagenome (GOLD analysis project Ga0209992, IMG submission 182564) | Deep subsurface microbial communities from Kolumbo volcano to uncover new lineages of life (NeLLi) - 2SBTROV12_ACTIVE470 metaG (SPAdes)... | ecosystem: Environmental > Aquatic > Marine >... | reverse complement strand
AGAACAGCATTGATATCGGATTCGGTACCATTCTGTTGGGTGTTCTTCCGATCCTGTTCCTGGCGATCGCCACGATCGGATCTCAGACAATGAAAGCTGCCATGTCGAATCCCGTCGACGTAATGCGTAGCGAATAGGATGTTGTTGGGCGGCTTTCAGCCGCCCAACAAAACTTTTTCTGCCCAACACCAGCTTACCCGTGGCGCAGCGCCTTGATCGGATTCGCGCGAGCGGCCCTGATGGACTGATAGCTGACGGTGAACCAAGCGATCGCAATAGCCATTATGCCGGCCAGAACGAACACGCCATAGCCGATATCCGTGTGATATACGAAGCCATCCAACCATTTGGACATTCCGAAGTAACCGATAGGAATCGCAAGGACGAGTGCTACGAGAACCAGGCGCGTAAAGTCTTTTGAGAGCAGTATAACAACCTCGCCTACTGTCGCACCCAGAGCTTTACGAATCCCGATTTCCTTGGTGCGTTGCTCAGTGACGAAAAATCCCAGTCCGAACAAACCAAGGCTCGCGATGAAGATGGCGAAGATGGAAAAACCCGTAAACAGCCTTCCGAGGCGCTCATCGGATGCTGCCAAATTGTTGAACGAGTCGTTCATGAAACTCATATTTATTGGCTCATCTGGCCTGAATTCCGTCCATGTACTGCGAATGTGATCGAGTGTCGCTGTCATGTCTGATCCGTTTACGCGGATCACAGTATTGGGCGGCGTAAAGTTGCCCAGATGAAATACGGCACCTCCGATCTCGCTCCTGAAGGAGAGGAAATGATAATCTTCGATGACACCGAGGATTTCTCTGTTTTCGGGTGGATTGCCGGGGCCTGATGAACTGAAGTCAGAAATAGTTTTTCCGACAGCTTCGTCCCAACCCATCTTGATCATAGCTGCCCTGTTGATAAACACGGCGTCAGAATCGCTGGGAAATTCCTCCGAGAAATCTCTCCCCGAAGCCATGGTTATTCCCATCGCCTCCACGAAATCGTTGTCTACGAATACAGGGGCGAACATGATTGGCTGGTCAACGGTCCCTCCTTCAGGAACGTAGCCGTTTCCACCGTGAATGCCGCCGGGGAGGCTCGAAGCTCCACCCACCGCCGAAATGCCCGAGTGCTCCAGAAGAGTATTCTTGAAGGCATCGTACTGCTCTCCCAGAAAAAACGTTCTATTGAGGACAACGAGCTGTTCCCGGTCAAATCCAAGTTGCTTCTTCTGAATGAAAGAAAGTTGGTTTTGCACGACAAAGGTTCCGATCAACAGACTGATTGAGATACAGAACTGAAACACAACCAACACATTGCGCAGAGTAGATTTGCTTCCTGCCGAAAAAGTCTCTGACTTCAGCACGATCGCCGGATCAAACGAGGACAGGAAAAGCGCCGGATAGGTCCCTGCGAGCAAACTCACCGCCACCGCTCCAAGTAGAATCATACCCATGAAGCTCGGCGACATGACCGACCCCATTCCGAGGCTCTGTCCGGTCATTTGATTAAAAGTGGGCATCGCCAGCCAGACGAACAATAGAGCCAGTCCAAGGGACAAAAACGTCATCACTGCAGATTCGCTCAGGAATTGTACCATGAGCTGCCTTCTGTCCGATCCGACCGCTTTGCGGACACCGACCTCGCGAGCCCGGGTCGCGGATCGAGCTGTGGCGAGGTTCATGAAATTGATGCAGGCCAAAAGCAGAATAAATACCGCGATGGCGGAGAACAGAATGACGTACGTCATGCTGCCTGGCGTGATGATGTCAATTTCGAAATCAGATTTCAGGTGGACATCGAGCAGCGGCTGAAGTGTATAGGCAAGAATATTTCCACCCGCCAGGAAGTCTGCGTAGCTGATGCCAAGGGCCTGATTCAATTGGGGTCCAGCGTACGTCTCAAACATCACGGGAAGCTTGGCTACCAGGCTGTTGGGATCAGAACCCGGATTCAGTCTCAGGTAGGTTACAAAGTTGTTTGCGATCCACTGATCCGCATTCGCCTGACCCGAATCGAGCAATGTCTGGTATGCCACGAACTTGAAGTTTGAGTTCGATGGTGGATCTGCGATGACCCCGTCAACCTCTACCTCTGTCGAGTCTCCCATGATGACGGTCTGGCCGTAGGCATCTTCGTCGCCAAACAACTTCGTAGCCATCGACTCCGTCAGAACGATTGTCCCCGGCCGGGTCAACGCGTTTGAAGGATCTCCCCTCAGGAACTCGAAAGAAAACAGGTCGAAGAGCGTCGAATCGGCCAGCACGATCTGATTTTCGCTGAATGTCAGCTCATCCTTTCGAATGATGCGCTCCCCACCAAAACCGAATACACGGGCTGCCTGAAGGACTTCCGGGTAGTCCTTGACCAGCGTAGCGCCCATTGGTGCCGGCGCCACTGGGGCATTGAGACTTGAGCCCCCGAACGAACCATCGAGGACGATCCGATAGATATCCTCGGGGTTGTCATGATACGAGTCGTAGCTCGTTTCATGTCGGACAAACAGTAGAATGATAAGAGAAAGGCCGAGGCCGAAAGCCAGGCCGAACAGGTTGATTGCGGAATATCCGAGATTCTTTTTGAGATTCCGGAAAGCCGCAATCAAGTAGGAGCCGAACATGGAGGGAGTCGTGTCGGGTTAGGGAGGACGATGCCAAGACTACGGAAGATCTGGCCTCGATGTTACCTCTTCAGGCCACGATCGTATCGGGAAGTACAAAAGTCGTTTTGGCCTTGGCAGAACCCAGCGTCTCGCTGCGATAGTGTTGCTTGAGCAGGAATCCTCCGGGTTCAAAAAGGTCGGAGTTCGCATTTCTGAATTCTTCCCAGGAATGCTGAGAGTCGAGAAGGCTCGTCCTTTCGTTTACCAGAACCATGTAAAACCAGGTGATGGTCTCGTGATACTTGCCTTCGGCGCCAACATGCGTCACGTATCGCCGAAGATCAGCGCAGAAGCGTTTAATTGCCTCGCTCAGCGGATGGGCGGTGACATAGATCCAGGCCATGCGGATGTGGGCTCCATGCCCGAACTGCTCGGGCAATAGGGAGCAGTCCTCGAACGACTTCCTGAATTGGGCATGGTTCATGACGATTCAGTCAGCTTATGGCTGTCTTCTGCCGTGAGTTCAAGACCGTACACCTTTCTCAGCATTTCAATTCGATCGAGCGTTTCGTTCGAAAACGGGGTTTTTCCGTCGAATGCATGAAGAACAATACCTTCCATCAGATCTCCGAGTGTGATGTTCAGATACTCGGCGAGTCCTTTCAGAACCTTCAACATGCCGGACTCCATTCGGAAGCCGGTTTGAGAACGTGTAATCTCCCTTTTTTCCATTGAATCGCACTATTAGCAGTTATATTGGTAACAACATAACAAATACGAAGTATAAGGATAGGAGTTTCAAACGAAATACCGGATATTTTTGAACACCTTTTCCAAAGAGCCATGAAATGCACGCTTTTCGCCGTCTTGACGGCGTTCCTGATTATTCTTTCACCTGGTTGTTCACCCGAATCAAGTCTTACCCACGTGGACGGGCTCGGGAGTATTGATTTCCCGAATTCCGGAAATGAGGATGCCCAGGAGCCATTTTACAGGGGGGTGTTGCTGTTGCATTCCTTCGAGTTTACTCCGGCTGGAGAAGCATTTCAGGAAGCTCAGCAGGCTGATCCAACTTTTGCGCTGGCTTACTGGGGAGAAGCAATGTCTTACAATTTTCCTCTCTGGCAGCAAAAAGATGTCAACGCCGGATTGGCCGCGCTCGCGAGAATGGATTCTGTAGGTGCCCTCGGCGCTACAGATCGAGAGAATGGCTATCTGGAAGCCGTGCGGGCTCTCTATGGGGAAGGCAGTAAAGAAGATCAGGATCTTGCTTACATGAACCAGATGCAGGCCCTGTCCGAATCCAATCCGTATGACGACGAGGCACGAGCCTTCTATTCCCTTTCCGTTCTCGGCTCGACCGATGGAAACCGGGATTTCGATGTGTACGAAAGGGCGGCTTCTATCGCGAAGCCGTTATTTGAGCGAAACCCGAATCACCCGGGAGCCGCGCATTATCTGATCCACTCCTATGACGATCCTGAGCACGCCCATCTCGGGCTGGAAGCGGCGAATGCGTATTCAGATATCGCGCCCGGTGCGGCTCATGCGCAGCACATGACCACACACATTTTCCTGGCCCAGGGAAACTGGAGGCGTGTTATCGACAATAACATTCGTGCGATGAACGTATCCGACGAACAGGGTGCTCTTCGGGGCCGACCTCCGGGAGTCTGTGGCCATTACTCGTCCTGGAGACATTATGGTCATTTGCAGCTCGGCGAAATGGACGAAGCGGAAGCCATGATGGATGCGTGTCATGAACGGGTAATGCAGGATCACACAAGGAGTGAATGGTTTTACTTTGTCGGAATGCGGGCACATCACATTCTCAGCAGAGAGATGTTCGATACGACCGAGCGCTGGATGGTCGATTTTTCAAGTCTTCCCGAAGGAGAATCTCCACTCTTTGTCGCATTCACCAATGCGCTGGCCCATCTGAAGTCGGGAAGAGTCGAAGAGGCGAATGAATGGGCACCCTGGATTACCGTCGGTGACTTTCCGCCCGCTCAAATGGTCGTTTCAATGTTCGAGGGGTATCGCGACGTAGTAGCCGGAAATGTGGAGCAGGGGTTGGCTACCCTCCGACAGGCTGCTGCTCAAGAAGCGTCCCTACCGTTGGAGTTTGGTCCGCCGCGTATTCCCAAGCCGACTCATGAATTGCTTGCTGAAGCGCTGGTTGAGACCGGGAATGTAGCCGAGGCCATGGATGTTTACAGCGTTGCGGAATCAAGGACTCCCGGCCGGTGGGTTCTGGGTAAAGCAGCCGATTTGAATCAGGAATAGATGTGTTGTGGCCGTTTCTCGGCCAGTCGACATTCTGACCCGGTAGACCAACGGCTTTGGATGAACCGTCATTCCTTTCTTGGGGCGTACTGAAATTTGTATGCACCGGACTCTCAGGATTGATGAAAAAACTACTGGCCGTCTTTCTATTTCTCGCACTTGTATACCCGTCAAACGCTCAGATCGCACGTGTCCTTACGCTCGCTGATTCCCTGGTCGGGGGAGTGGGTGGTGTGGCTGTAGACAGGCTGGGAAATGTCTATTCCGCAGACTTCATGGATACTGTCTGGCGGATCAAGCCCGACGGTCGTGTTTCAAAATTCGCTACTGGTCTCTACGGGCCATCGGGCAATTTTTTCGACAGTCGCGGCAACCTGCTTCAGGCCAACTTCTTTGGTAATTACATCTCAAAGATCGACCGTCACGGTCAACATGAAGTTTGGGTCGACGAAGGTCTGAACGGCCCCGTTGGAATCACGATCAATAACGACGGTGACGTATTCGTGGTGAACTGCTCCTCGAATACGCTCAGTCGAATAGACGAAAACAAGGTAGCTCAACCATTTTCGGTGAGTGAATTGTTCAACTGTCCCAATGGCATAACCACAGGTCCGGACGGGGCCCTGTACGTGGTAAACTTCAGTGATACCAACGTAATCCGAATCGATGAATCCGGAACGGCAAGTTTGTTTGCTTCCATTCCGGGAGCAGGCAATGGTCATATCGCCGTTGCGCGGGGGGACTTCTATGTGACGGCGTTTCAAACGAATCGAATTTACAAGGTGACCATGGAAGGCGAGGTTACCCATCTGGCAGGCACGGGAGCATTTGGGGAAGTAGACGGTGCGCCACTCGAGGCGGCATTCGTCTTTCCGAACGGTATCGCTGTTCGCCCCGGGGTGGGTGATCGTCTGTACGTGAACGACTACATCAACCGCACACCACAAGGTGTCGATTTTCCTCCGGTGCCTTTGGCCAATGTGAGGATGCTGAAGCTTGAATCGATATCAGATGTCCTTACTGCGGGTCTTCAAGGTGGTGGCGCACAGGGCCTTGAGGATGCCTACAGGAAATATAAAACTGACCCATCGACCAGCGCTCTGTTCACCGAGAGGGAGGTAAACGGCTTCGGCTATGCCATCATGAATCAAGGTCTACTTCCAGCTGCGGTCCGGGTCTTTGAGTTGAATGCCGAGTCCTACCCCAATTCATTCAACGCCTGGGACAGTCTCGCCGAATCGTACATGAACTCTGACATGGACGACAAAGCGATTGCCAACTATGAGAAGTCGCTTGCGCTGAATCCTGCAAACCAGAACGCGCGGGACATGATGGCCAAGATCCGGGACAAGTAGCCCCGCTGTTCGTGTCATCGGAAACGCACGTGGTGCATGGCAGAGGGAGGGATGAGGGTCCGGCCGCAGGCCGGACCCTCATGCTGTAGGTTTTTGTCTGCAACGTCACTATTTATCATTCATGATTCACCCGGATTCAAACACACCACCCCCGGTCGTCTCATCCCGTCAGGCAGTTTTGATTGTTCTGCTAGGGTGGAGTCTGTTTTTTGTACTCTGGACCCTGTTCATCCTTGGCTGGGGCAGGGGAGAGGTGACGCTCGCAGACGCCGCCATGTCCGGCATCTTCACCACTGTATCCGCCGCAATTCTGGGCTATCTGGTCTGGAGAATGAGTGCGGTCCTAGCCTGGCCTCAATCCGTACAGATTCGATTTTTTCTGATTCACCTTGTGTCGGCGTTTCTGTTCTCTGGCTTGTGGACCGGGATGGCCCCGATCATCGGCGTCCTGTGGGAAGGAGGCTCGATTTCTGATATGGATTGGGACATGCAGATTTACACATGGCGCATGTTCATGGGTACATGGCTCTATTTCATTGTGGCGGGCCTTTCCTATGCCGCTCGCATCAGTGGTCGACTTCGCCAACAGCAGCAGGTGGCTGCTCGCGCAGAAGCACTCGCAGCACAGGCGAGTCTGGATGCCATGCGATCCAGGCTGCATCCGCATTTCCTGTTCAATGCCCTTCATTCTGTATCGGCGCTCATCGAAACAGACGCAGAAACAGCCACGGATGCGATGGAGAAATTGGGTGATTTGCTTCGATATGCTATTCGGGACCGGAATTCGGCAAGCGTTTCTCTCTCCGAGGAGTGGGAGTTTGTCCAGGATTATGTCGAGCTTCAGCGTCTTCGGTTCGGTGAGAGGGTCCACATCGATATGAAGATCGACGATTCGATCACGACCGCCCGTGTGCCGGCTTTCGTCCTCCAACCGCTGGTCGAAAACGCATTCGTTCACGGAATTGGCGCAAATCCGGAAGGTGGAAATATCCAGATCTCCGCGGCATTCGATGCTGGCCATATCAGACTTCAGGTGTTAGACGACGGATCGGGTCTTAATCATTCAACCGATTCTCCCGGAGAAGGAAGCGGAGTCAACAATCTCACGGCGCGACTGAAGGCACTCTATGGGGAGGAGAGTCTTGTCGAATTGTCGAACCGCAATGGAGGAGGCACCTGCGCACTGATCATTATTCCTCACGAAGAAGAATGACTCAATTCAGGACGATTATCGTCGACGATGAGCCTCTGGCTCGACAGCAACTACGGGGTTTGGTTCAGAATCATGACTGGCTGGAGTTGGTCGGAGAAGCTTCTGATGGTCTTAAGGCTGTGGAGATTATCGATGACGTTAAACCTGATCTCGTCTTTCTTGATATCAGAATGCCCGGCAGAACGGGTCTGGAAGTCGTTGAGCAGCTGTCGCACAAGCCGCACATCATTTTTACTACAGCCTACGAAGAATTCGCTGTTGTGGCTTTTGAGCTTCAGGCGCTGGACTATCTGTTGAAGCCTTTTGGACGGCGCCGATTTGAACGGGCAGTGGGTCGGCTAACGAACAACGCTGACGAACTCGTCGATCGGGTCCGCTCCGTATTGGACGACAAGCCGCTTCAACGCCTGTTCGTACGTGAAAGAGGAAAGGTCAGGCAGGTCCCGGTGAATGAAATCAGACGCATCGAAGCAGCTGACGACTATGCAGACGTGTACACGGCCTCTTCAAATCATCTGATATCTTGCAGGATGAAAATGCTCGAAAAACGACTGGATCCTTCCATTTTTGTACGGATTCATCGCAGTTCAATCGTCAATTTGAACTTTGTCCGGGAAATGGCCAGTTGCGGGAACGGCCGATATGAGGTCACAATGAACGACGACGAAATCCTCATTGCCAGCCGCTCCGGGGCAGCCCGCCTACGCGAGCTTACTGGTTCAGATAGTATCTGAATCCGATGGCGGCGTTGAAGTCGAAATCGGTGTCGGGTGCGACGTCGAGGATCGGAACGAGTTCGAAGAAAAATTCCATTGGATAGTCTTTCATCGATCTTCCGATACCTACCGGAAATCGAACTCCAACCTGTGTCTCGTCGCTGAGCACTGTCCGCCCACCGATTCCGAAGTAGACGGGAATCCTGCCATTGTAGTCGTCAGCGTTGAAGAAATAGACGCGATGATAGAGATAGTCACCGTGGATCTGAACGGTGGTGTCGTGCGAAAATGACCAGGCGACTCCGGCATCTATCGCATGTTGTTTGCTCAGCCATTGTTTGGCCGTGATGCCTGTGGGCTCACCGACGATGATTCCGATTCCGAACTCATCCTGTGCCGAAGAAGACTGTGCAACAAACAGAAACCCTGTAAAAAGCAGCAGATAACGCATTGTGGGGAGGTCTTTGATATGGAAGATCAAATAGCTTTCAGTCGGCAAAACGCGCTGACCCGAGATTTTGTTACGGACGCAGCCACGGTTGTGGATGCGCTCACCGACGGTTTTATCAGGAAACAGCCTGACCAGCGTTCATCACATCCTTTTCGACGCGGCCATCAACCAGTTCGATCACGCGATCGCTGTAAGAGGCCCAGTGATCGGAGTGGGTTACCTGGATGATGGTAACACCTTCTTCTTTGTTCAGTCGCCTGAACCAATCCATTACGACTTCGCCCTGACTCGTATGCAGGTTCCCTGTCGGTTCATCTGCCAGGATCAACTTCGGCTGCATGATCAGAGCGCGAGCTACACCGACGAGCTGCTGCTGCCCACCGGATAGCTGGCTTGGAAACAGGTCAGCCTTGGCGACCATGTTGAAGCGGTCCAACATTTCCGCGACCATACTCTTGCGCTCGCTCGACTTGATTTTTTTGTAGAGCAGCGGAGTCTCAAGATTCTCGTAAACGGTCAGGTCGTCGATCAGATGGTACGCCTGAAAAACGAAGCCGATGTACTGTCGGTGCAGGTCTGTCCGCTTGCGCTCACTGATCTTGTGGACAGGTTGATCGAAGAAGTAATATTCCCCCGTAGAGGGTTCATCCAGCATTCCCAGGATGTGCAGAATGGTTGATTTTCCCGACCCTGAAGGTCCCATGATGGAAACGAATTCACCCTCTCCTATCTCCATATTGATGTTTCGCAATATGAATGAGCGATTGAAACCGTGTAGATATGATTTGGTGATTTTTTCGAGGCGAATCATGGAATCAAGTGATGATAGTGGGACAGAATCCCGAAAAAGGAATAAAAGTATCCTGGAGTGCCAGATTACTACTCATGCTTGAGAGCATCAACAGGATTGGCGAGCGATGCGCGAATCGTTTGGTAGCCGACGGTGCTCAATGATATAAGGAGCACTGCGGCTCCGACGATCAACATGGTCCCAATACCGAAGGATACCCTGTACTGGAAGGAATCGAGCCACCGATTCATGGCTATCCATGCAATCGGACTTCCCAAAACAAAAGCCGCAAGAACAAATTTGGTGAAGTCCTTGGCGAGCAAGCTCATGATAACAGGAGTACTTGCCCCCATAACTTTGCGAACTCCAATCTCTTTGACCCGTCGTTCAGCCGTGAAGGAGGCAAGACCGAAGAGGCCGAGGCAGGCAATGAAAATGGTCAGAAAGGCGAAGCCTCCGAACAACCGTCCCAGGCTCATGTCTGCAGCGTAAAGAGCGTCTACATCATCCTCCAGAAACGAATACTGATAGATGTAGGCCGGGTAGGTGTCTTCCCAAATCTGCCGGACGCCCTGAATAGCTTCCCGAACCTGACCGCCACGCGCACGGATCATCGCGTAGAAAAATGTCTGTTCGTTCAACATCGTAATAACGGCTGGTTCGATGGGCTCATGAAGCGATTCCGAGTGGAAGTTTTCAATCACCCCGATAATCTGTCCTCCGAACGGACCACCTCCAAACGAAATGCTGTGATTGAGTGCTTCTTCTGCTGATTCCCATCCGAAATCTGCTACCGCTTTTTCGTTTATGAGAAAAGCACCCAGTGTATCGGATGGATGATCTCGTGACGGAGTGCGGCCTGCAATCAGGTTGATGTCGAGTGTTTCTACAAAGTCAAAATCGCTCGTGAACGCCTGGACGAAGAACTGATCGTCCGGCGTGCCATCATCGGGAAGAATAGGCTGGTTGCCGATAAAGAAACCGGGAGCGGATGAAGACGCGGTCATGGAGGCCACAGATGGCAATTGCCGGACGCGGCCTCTGAAATTTTTGTACTGGGTTCGAACCTGCGGATCTGTCAACTGCACGACAATGACCTGCTCTCGGTCAAAACCAAGGTCCATGTCCCGTGTGAAATTCAGCTGCCTGAAAACGACCGTAGTCGCGATCATCAAGATGATGGAAATGGCGAATTGAAACACAACCAGACTCCGGCGAAGTGCTCCCCCGGATGCCACGGAACCAGGCGATCCCTTGAGCACTGTCGCAGGTTGAAAACGCGAAAGGAAAAGAGCGGGATAGCTCCCCGCTACAACCCCACAAACAAGTGTAACACCGATGAAGATCAATGCTGCGGAAGCCAGGCCACCGGAAAGAAGGGTCAGGCTCTTTTCCGCTGCATTGTTAAAGGTTGGAAGAGCAAGGTAAACCAGGCCGATCGCGAAGAACATTGAGATAAAGGACAAAATCGCAGATTCTCCCATGAACTGCCTGATCAACTGACCCCTTTCCGCTCCCATGGTTTTCCGGATTCCAACTTCGCGGGCTCGCGATGCCGAACGCGCAGTTGCCAGGTTCATGTAATTGATACAGGCAATCAAAAGAATGAACAGAGCGATGGCGCTCAGGGAAATGACCGTCCCGCGGCTACCGTTTGGCAGAATTTCGTTGTCCAGATGCGAGTCGAGATGGATGGAGCGCATCGGCTGGAGAAACATCCTCAGCTCAGCCCCGATGGCCACCAACTGTTCACCGACCAGCCGCTGTACAAAGTCGTCAATCTTCGAGGCGACCACATCGGGATTGGCTCCAGGTACAAGCCGAACGTAGGTGTAAATCGAAGGGTTCAGGTCCTGATCGAGGAATCCAGGCCCGTAAATGGGAGTGCGTAGCGTGGAAAGTGAGGCCAGAAAATCTGCCTTGAAATGGGACTGTTCCGGCAGGTCTTTCATGACACCAGAAACCGTAAACTCGTAGGTATTGTCCAGACGCAGGCGCCCACCCAAGGGGTCTTCGCCCGGGAAATATTTACTCGCCATGGACTCGGTTATAATGACCGAGAAAGGAACGGCGAGAGCGTCCCGTTCTGATCCGAGTACCATCTCAAAACTGAATGTGCTGAATGCAGTCGAATCAATGAAGACGAAACCCTTTTCAAGAAACTTCAGGTCGTCTTTGGCCACCAGCCACATTTGATTTGGAGGTCGAAGCCTCACGGCACTCATGATTTCCGGAATTTCTTCCTGAATCAGTGGTCCCCAACTGGGTGAGGACATCGCACTGTTTACTTCACCTGTTCTGAAGGAGCCCTCCAGCGCGACACGGTAAATGTCATCAGCATTTTCATGGTGCGTGTCGTAGGAAAGCTCATCCCAGACGAACAGCGTAATCATGAAAAATGCTGCCATTCCGACCGCAAGGCCGAAAATATTGATAAATGCGTACGCAGGCTTCGCTTTTATCGTGCGAAGTGCGATTGAGAAGTGGTTTCTGAACATTCCGTTTTCGGAGGGGTAGACGGTGCCTTGATGATGTCGATGTAACGTAAAGCCAGTGGTTCATGTTACGTCTTGACAGAACCTCCTCTTCAGGACATACCCGGACCATTTTCCACTTCGTTTTCTCATGAATCGACTTTTCCCCTATTTGATTGTCTCAGGCATGTTATTTCTTGGAGCGTGTGCTACGAGTGAGCCTGTTGCTGTGGTAGAAGACACACCCGATGCGGCTCCCGTCAGTCCGCTCGATGGTCTCAATTACGTATCTGTTCAGAACGGTAGCGTTGCGTTGACCCATTCAGATTCTGGTACGACCTCAATGGGGGAAAGCGGTTCAACAGTTTTGTCAGTTGTCTCTTCAGATCGATCCCATTTGGCGATGGCGACAAAGAGTGCATCGGGATCCGTGCTGACGCTCATTGGCACGACAAACGGTTCGACGCAGACGCTTCACGAGGGCGGTCCTGACCTGGTCTTTTCAGGAGTCTGGACGGCAGATGGATCTCGTTTCTACTTCGGGTTCTACGCACCGGAAGGAAACAGGATGGGAGCTGGCGACATTCGCTGGGTAAATGCCGTCACGGGAGCGAGTGGTCGCGTGGGATGTTCGGCATCCAAGGCCGTACTGGCAGTACTTCGGGACGGCTCATTGCTGGTGCGCAACACAGACAACATGTATCAGGTTTCTGCCGACGGTTGCGATACACTTCGCACAGTCGACGCAAGAAAGATGTATCACGTCACGGTTTCGCCAGACGGATCCCATCTGGCCTATGTCCTGCGCGATCTGGTGTATAACAGGGACTCGAGGCAGTACGAACCGGATTCAACGCTGTATATGGAGCTGACGACAGGATCGGATCCGGTCAAGGTTGTTGGAGACAAGTATGCGCCGCGAAACATGTCCTGGTCACCGGACGGCTCTGAAATTCTGTTCGATGTCGGACTGCAGGATGATACGGATAGACGCGCGGTCTCCGTATACACGCTGGCCTCTGCGCGATCATCCTACCTCATCGCGCCGACCGATGGTGTCGCCTCGCTGTCCCATGCCTCATTTTCGCCCAACGGAAGACACGTGGTTTACCGCAGTACCGAGAGTGACGGCACACACGACTGGATGGTCAAGACAACTGGATCTCAGTTTTCCCAGGTGATTAATTCGGAAGCCGTTCGTCAGTCAGGTCAATTGAGCTGGGTCGACGATGACACGGGCCTCATCCTGACAGATGGCGGCGAGAGCGAGCTGGTCCATTTCGGTGGAGCGAACGTGACATCTGTCCCTCTTGGAGCAACCATTCTGGCGGCCTGGAGATAATCTGGCCCCCAGATGGAAGCCGTGCTTAAACGGCGCCCTGCTTAGACGGCGCCACGCTTAAGCGGCGCCCTGCTTAGACGGCGCCCTGCTTAGACGGCGCCGCGCTTAAGCGGCGCCACGCTAAAACGGCTTTTGATCAGACCAGTTTTTCTTCCAGAATGGCTTTTACCGCCTGGGGATTGGCAGCACCGCCGGTTTTTTGCATGACCTGTCCCATGAAGAAGCCGATGAGGCCCTTCTTGCCACCACGATATGCTTCGACTCTGTCCGGATGAGCATCGAGAACACCCTGAGCAATCTGGTCCAATTCTCCCGAATCTGAAATCTGTTTGAGTCCACGGGATTCGACGATCTCCGAAGCCGATGCACCGGAAGAGATCATTTCTTCAAGTACCTCCCGGGCCATTCTGCTGCTCAGTGTGCCATCCGAGTGTAGCGCCACCAGTTCGGTGAACTGCGATGTCGAAAATGCTACAGCGTCGAGACCGCCATCTGGCAGAAGAGGCCGAAGTTCGTGAATGAGCCAGTTGGCAACGGCCTTGGGATTGTCTCCCGCGGCATCTTCAAAGAAGCCAAGCACCGCGGTCCTCTGCGCAAGAAACGCACTGTCGTCGACAGCGAGTCCATATTTCTTTTCCAGTGAATGCACAAGCGCAAGCGTCGCATCGTCCAGACCGTCGAGTGGATCTGTTTTAACAACGGGTGCCTTTTGTTTCACCTTCGGAGCTGACTTTTTGGAAGGTGTGTCTGATTTCTTCTTTCCCCACGTATCTCGAAGAGGGACGGTCATGTTCCAGACCCTGTGGCCGGCCTCAAAGTCGACCGGGTCCAGATAAAAATATCCGCGGCGCTCAAACTGGTACCGGGATTCGGGCGTGTCGTTTGCCGCACTGGGCTCAATAACGGCCTCTACCGTCCGGATCGAATCCGGATTGAGATGATCGACGAATGTCTGTCCTTCTTCGACGATGTCAGGGTTTGCGACCTTGAATAGCCGATCATACATGCGGACTGTAGTCCGTACTCCTTCGGTTGCCGAAACCCAGTGAACGGTTCCCTTTACGCGCCTTCCGGCCGTTTCGCCTGAACGTGTGTCGGCGTCATAAGTGCATCGAAGTTCAACCACGTGACCTGCATCATCCTTGATGACCTCGTCGCAGCGGATGATGTATCCGTACCGGAGCCTGACTTCTGCTCCCGGGCTGAGACGATGGAATTTGCTCGGAGGGTCTTCCATGAAATCGTCTCGTTCGATGAAGATCTCACGGGTGAGAGGGACGTTTCGTGATCCCTCTTTTGGAATGTCATGGGGCCAGTATGAGGCGTCCAGCTGTTCCACTTCCCCTTCCGGGAAGTTGGTCAATACCACCTTCAAGGGATCCAGAACGCACATCACGCGGGGCGCTCTCGTGTTGAGATCGTCCCGGACGGCGAACTCAAGCATCGCGAAATCTACCCGGTTGTCGGCTTTGGCAACACCGATCATGTCACAGAATCGCCGCAGTGCTTCAGGTGTGTATCCTCGCCGCCGCATACCGGACAGCGTAAGCATACGTGGATCGTCCCACCCCTCAACGTGACCGTCTTTCACGAGGAGAAGAAGCTTGCGTTTGCTCATGACGGTGTAGTCCAGATTCAATCGGGCGGACTCATACTGGTGGGGCCGAGGCGCTTCAAAAAGAGCATCTACCAACCAGTCGTACAGCGGACGGTGAACGTCGAATTCCAGCGTGCAAAGGGAATGCGTAATGCCTTCGATCGCGTCTGAAAGAGGATGCGCGAAATCATACAGCGGATAGATGGGCCACTCATCACCGCGGCGATAGTGGGAAGCTTTCTTGATCCGGTACAGCACCGGATCACGCATGAGCATGTTCGGCGAGGACATGTCGATTTTGGCCCTCAACACATGCGCGCCGTCCTCAAAGTCTCCCGCTCGCATTTTGGCGAAGAGATCCAGATTTTCTTCGACACTGCGATCCCGGTAAGGGCTGTTTGTGCCAGCCTCGGTAACCGTCCCGCGTGTTGACCGGATCTCGTCTCCTGTCTGGCTGTCGACAAATGCCATTCCTTTTTCGATCAGTCGATTGGCAAGATCGAAGAGCTGCTCGAAGTAGTCTGAGGCATAATACTCGTGCTCACCCCAGTCGAATCCCAACCATTTGATGTCCCGCTTCATGGCGCGGACATATTCCATATCCTCGGTTTCGGGATTGGTATCGTCGAATCGAAGGTGGCAACGCCCTCCGTATTCCTGCGCCAGAGTGAAGTTCAGGCAGATGGCTTTCGCGTGCCCGATGTGTGGGTAGCCGTTGGGTTCAGGTGGAAACCGGGTCGTTATTTCTCCTGATACACGTCCCGATGCACGATCATCATCAATGATCTGCTGTATGAAATGCTTGCTCTCTTGGCTGGAACCGCTGGCAGGGGAATTTGAATCGGATGGGCTCAAAACCGGATCGGGTCAGGATGAATGACGGAAGAACTTGTTCAAGCTAATACGCCTGAGTCGAGGAAAGCACTCAAACGCTCTCGAAACTAAAAAAATCCCCCGCCGTGTATGCTCATCACCCGTGAACAATCGGATGTGGCGATGAAGATCCATGCACAGACTGAAAGACTGACCCTGCGCGAGTGGAGCCTGGATGATATCGATGAATACGCCGAGATCATCGGCGATGCGGAGGTGATGAAATACATCGGCAACGGCCAGCCGCGTCCGAGGTCGAGCGCCGAGGAATTCGTCAAGACCATGATCGGCCACCAGGAGTCACGTGGTTGGAATCGATTTGCAGTCGAGCACACGAACACGGGGGAGCTGGTTGGATTTTCGGGTCTGGATGATCAGGAGGGCGTTCTCGACTTCGGCTGGAGGCTGCACCGGAAATTCTGGGGTGCCGGATATGGTTATGAAGCCTCGGCTGCAGCTCTGTGGGTGGCGCGAAATTCCTTTTCGTTGACTAAAATCACGTCTCAATCGTTTCCCGAAAACGTTGGGTCCATTCGAATCATGCAGAAGATGGGTATGGTTCAGATCAGCGAAGGGGAGTACGAAGGCAAACCACTCGTGATCTACGGCTTTGCCGATGAGTGGCCAAACCGAAAGTCTGGTTGAGGTTATTCTCAGTGGATAAGGCTGAGACACAAAAAAGGCGGTGAGGAAACCCCACCGCCTTTGAGTATGGCACTCGAAGCAAGCTATCGATCAGAGAGACAACACCCTGCTTCCGGTCGCGATTTTATCGACACGCTGTGTTATCGACCCTCCCTCAAGGTAACGCTGCCGTTGTTCGTACGGATCACGATGTTGTTGTTTCCACCACGAACCGATCCCGTTGCCACAACTTCTCGTTTGCTTCTCCATCTGCGATCTGAATCATCTCCTTCAACTTCTACGTCGAGGTCGAAGTCAGAATAGATTTCGTAGTCGTCATCATCGTCATGCAGAGTAATTTCGATATCGATATCCATCGAGAGGCCTGACGGAACAGTCAATTCAATGTCGCCACCCATGGATTCGATGAGAACATGGCGATCACCATCGGTTCCACCGACCATTCTCACTTCGATGTCGCCGCCCATTGTATTGGCTTCAATCCATCCGTTGATCTCCTCAACCGTGATGTCGCCGCCCATGGTAGTTGCTTTGACAAACTCACCGGCTGTGTCGATGAAGATGTCGCCACCCATGGTGTTGACGTCAGCGCCATAGCGGGCTTCGTCTACATCAATGTCGCCGCCCATCGTGCTGATTGTGACCTGCTCTTGTGCGCCGTCACTTGAAGAGCGGACGTTGTCGTAGGTAACATCACCGCCCATGGTTGTGCCATCGATACTTCCAGTCACATCCGAAATATCAACATCGCCGCCCATGGTGTGAAGCGAGCCGTCGACTTCTGAATTTGAGAGCCAGATGTCGCCACCCATGGTTGACATGTCGAGCTCACCGTTGAGCTCAGTCAGTTGTAGATCGCCGCCCATGCTCGAGCCTTCGATGACTCCTGTCACGCCAGTGATCTCCACGTCTCCACCACTGGTGGAAATCTCGAGATCAAATTCAAATGGGACAAAAATTTCCATTTCCACGTCCGCGTTTGAGCGTCGGGACTCATATTCGGTAAATACCTCTACGCTGCGGGACGAGTTGTCGAATTCAACGAAGACCTCGTCGGCATCTCTACCGTCGATCTCGATGTTGATGTCGACTTCACTGCGATCCCATCCGGTGATAGTAATGTCACCGCCGGTTTCGATGTCCAGAATGAGCTGACCGCCATTGGAGACATCAAAAGTGCGATGCATTTCCTGAGCGTGGCCCGTGTATGCGATCGCAAGCAGGATGAACGAAGCAAAAAAAGTTCGGAATACAGATTTCATAGTGATAAAAGCGTCAAATGCGCCGTTTTCAACAAAGTGTGTGTAGCAGTTCGGTTTTGTACCCCTTTGACAGACGGTCACAACAATAGGTTGGCAACCAAATCGAAAAAAAGCAGCATTTTTTCGGTCAATTCAGCCGGTTGGGCTTCAAAACTCTGCTTTAGTCCCGAGTGATTACGCGAGGAAGAAGAAAACGATACAGTGAAGGCGAAAATCTTTCGATCCAGGGGGCGAATCGTTCTGCTCCACCGATAAAGGAAACAGCCTTTTTTCGCTGAACAGCCTTCACGGCTTTGGCGGCAAACACCCTCGGAAGCATTGCATTGACGTGCTGAGCGTCCATTTCACCGTGTTCTTTGCCTGACGCTTCAAGCGCATGTCGACTGATTTCGGTGCGTACATAGCCGGCGCACAGCATCGTAACGTCGATATTGCTGGACCTGACTTCGGCGCGAAGTGCTTCAAAAAAGCCATGTAAAGCGTGCTTGGACGCCGAATACATGGCGCGTCGGGGTGTCGCGATTTTGCCCATGATGCTGCTGATCACTACGTAGTGACCGCTTTTCTGGGCCTCGAAGTACGGCAGCGTGGTGTGTACCATGGTGGTGCTGCCAAAATAGTTGATCTCCATGATCTTGCGATCAATCTCAAATCCGCTCTCCAGGACCGTTCCGCGTTGGCCAATGCCCGCATTTACGACCACAATATCCAGTTTGCCGAACTTCTCAATGATGGCATCCAAGGCGGCCGCATGTGTTTCGGGCCGGCAAACATCCATCGGGAGGATGAAATGCTCTTCTGAGCGTTCACAATGTCGCTGAACACGTTCCAGTCGGTTCACGCGACGGGCAGAAAGGACCAGCAGTGCACCCTGGCGGGCGAGCTCTTTGGCCATCGCTTCGCCGATTCCGGAGGAGGCTCCGGTGATCCAGATGACTTTGTTGTTGAATGACATGAAGCCGCTTCTTGGTGGAGCCCTAAAATACGAGAGCGGGGGCCGGCATTCGCCGGCCCCCGCTCAAGATTTGATGCGTTTCAACCTAATTCAACACAGGGTGCCTTTTCCTGAACATGACCGGAACGAGATCTCCGTCCGGGATTCCAATCTGTACCAGTTCCCATCCCTCATCGTATCCATCTATCATGGATCTGAGTCGTTCAATCCGGCCAGTCAGTTCATGTCCACCAAGTGTCCAATCGAATGACTCGACTCGATAATTCATGAGCTGCTTTTTTCCGTTGACAGTGACTTCAACGTCTACTGTCTGATTCTCTCTCAGAGAGGGTACGTGAATACAGATCTCGTTCATTGTTCAGGGAGGAAAGGAACGTTACTGTGCCGGGGTTGCCGCTGCCGCTGCTTCTTCTTCGTGATCGTACTTGTGTCCGATCACATTTTCTGTAACAACATGGCCGTCGAAGAGGTGAATGATGCGGTGGCTGTACTCGGCATCCGCAGGGGAGTGAGTTACCATCGCGATCGTTGTACCCGCTTCGTTGAGAGAGGTCAGAAGGTTCATAACCTCTTCGCCATGAGTCGAGTCCAGGTTTCCTGTGGGCTCATCCGCAAGAATCAGTTTTGGACCGGCGACAACGGCACGGGCAATAGCCACACGCTGCTGCTGACCACCCGAAAGCTGCTGAGGGAAGTGCGTCTGACGGTGCAGAATCTGGACAGAGTCCAGAGCAGCGGTGACACGCTCCTTGCGTTCTTCCGATGGCATTCCGAGGTACAGCAGAGGCAGCTCTACATTTTCATAGACTGTCAGTTCGTCGATGAGGTTGAAGCTCTGGAAGACGAAACCGATGTTTCCTTTCCTGAGCTGCGCACGCTGGCGTTCGCTGAGTTTGGAGACTTCGGTGTCCAGGAACCAGTATTCGCCGTCCGTTGGGTTATCCAACAGTCCCATAATGTTGAGAAGCGTTGATTTACCGCAACCCGACGGGCCCATGATGGAGACGAATTCTCCTTCTTTGATTTCAATGTTGACGTTGTTCAGGGCGATGGTTTCGACCTCTTCCGTCAAATACGATTTTTTAAGACTGTTTGCTCTAATCATGATGAGTGTTTCCCTCTGTGGGGTCTGAAAGGCTTCAGAGTTTGTTCTAGCTTGAGTATCGGTTAGTAGGTCGGTGCATCCGATAGCCCTGAAGGACTGATTCTGCAATGATGCTCGAATGTATATCGAATAGACACCGGAAAGTGTTACATGGTTGGCAGGACTATTTAAAAACGAGCCTATCGGCTTCGTTGAACGTGTCGTACGACGAAGTCACGACGCTCTCACCAGGCTGCAGGCCTTCGAGAACTTCGTAAACATCCGGATTCTTGCGACCAAGTCGGATCGGACGCTTTTCAGCGAACTCTCCTGAGGCGTCTACAACGTAGATCCAGTTGCCACCCGTTGTCTGGAAAAATCCGCCCAGAGGAACCACGACGGCGTCTGCAGGGTCACTCATTTCCAGTCGGAAACGAACGGTCTGTCCTCGACGAATGGTTGGCGGCTCTTCCCCGACAAAAACCAGATCCACTTCAAATCGACTCAGAATCACTTCAGGATAAACGCGTCGGACGACCATTTCGTATTCCTGTCCGGCAATTGGGTTCGTAATTACCCGCTGACCGCGTTTGACACGACTGATATGAAATTCGTCAATACCTGCCCGGACTTTTACTCCGTCGAGTATGTCAATCTGCCCGAATCTGAAACCGGAGTTTTTAAGTTCGCCCAATTCGGCATTCAACTGTGAGAGCTGGCCGGCTCGAGGGGCGCGCAAGGTAAGATTATCAAGACGCTGATTGATCAGCACAAAGTTCTCGTCCATTCGCGATACGGCTTCTTCCATCTGGTCAATCTGGATCCGTTGACGGAGGCTGTCCGCCCGATACGAGCGAAGCGTTAGATCCCTTCTGCGTGTCCAGTAATCGTACTCGTCTCGAGTGGCCTCAAATACCGCAGCCGAGACCAGTTGACGCTCGTATAGCGCAGAATTTCGATCGTGGTCGCGCTTGAGACGCTTGATATTGTAATCCATGTCCGTGAGCTGCTGACGCATGCTCAGGTTGGCTTGGTCTACACGGAAACGGGTGTCTTCAAGTCGGTTGTTCTGCTCGATACGCTGAGTTTCAGTCTGGAGCAGATTCAATTGGAGAGTCGGATTGGAAAGGCGCAGAATCGGCGTTCCCGCTTCGACGA
>Ga0209992_10001856_pt1 | contig 20807 bp, 18 predicted proteins | sample 2SBtaG_2_FD_182564 | JGI IMG/M metagenome (GOLD analysis project Ga0209992, IMG submission 182564) | Deep subsurface microbial communities from Kolumbo volcano to uncover new lineages of life (NeLLi) - 2SBTROV12_ACTIVE470 metaG (SPAdes)... | ecosystem: Environmental > Aquatic > Marine >... | reverse complement strand
GTGTCAGTTTCAACATTTGTTGTGCACGCAAGGAATGAACCACCTTGTATGAATAAAGGTTGATTTGGTTGTATATCAAACCACGCAATGTCTCCAGGAAGTCCGGGTGCAAGGCTGACCCAACCTCCACTTGGGTCTGCTGTGAATGTGTTTAGAAAGAATGACTCCCCACCGACTGCGGCTTTCATGACTCCTTTGAAGAATCCACCTACGCCTCCGCCACCACTACTCCCGGTTTGCATTTGTACTCCTGATTGGGCCACCATGGCTCCAGGTTCTGCTTTTATTGCCTCACCCGGATCAAGACTGATAGTCAGCATTGAAAAGCTCGGGTTGAATTCTAATTGTTCTTGCATATTATCTTCGTACCGCGAGATGTCTATCAACTTTCAGCAAAACATCTCATTTCATTTGAAAATAATTTTTGATATTAATCAGCATGAACATCGTTTACATCAAGCCAAATGACTTCGCAAACGAGCCCGAGTTTTTCTGCTACGCTGGGTACTGTTCTGCCTTCATCACTGTGGACCAATTCTTTGACATAAGTTCCACTTTCGCAACGGACAGTCATCTCTGCTTCATTGGGTTCAACTAATATTTCTGAAATACTCACAACTTGTCTTTTTCGCACTTTATCAGCCCTTCTGTGTGACACTCTTTGAGGTGTTCTCTGTTCTAGAGTAATACCTTCTAGTGAGGCAATCATTTCTTTCACGAATTCAGGTGTTAACTCAGTAGGGGGTTCTACTTTCGGTTGTTCTTCAATCTCTTCAGATTGCTCTTCACTTTCATTATCAGTTGCAGTTTCTACGATGACATGTGGATCAGGTCCATATTTGAAGCGAATAGTGTATGATTTTTCAGCAGCAGTTCCCTTGATTCTTGCAACTTCTGAGCGGCGGGATGTTCGTAGTTCACTGATTTCAATAGAGCCAGCCGATGTGGCATTAACCAACTCAGTTAATTCACTCAGATCTGCATAACGACGGAGTGGTGATTTTAATTCGATTACAAATGGCCTCCCTCTTCCTAGGCATCGCACATCAATATCTTCTCTACCCATTCCATGGAATGCTGTGTTTTTTGCTTGGAATGCGACTCGTAAAGGCTCTCCAATTTGGTCTTGAACGCTTGTTGGATATTGTAAGCCCGTTTCATCACATGATTCACAACCACCATCTCTTCCTTTACAGGCTCGACAAGGCCAACGAGTTTGGGGAATTCCACGCTCAAGTTTCCGATATCTTCCATAGAGATATAGAGAGCGTAATTCAGCTGTAATGTTGAAAGTAAGAGTGTCAATCAACACCATAATTTCTGGTTGTTCTTTCACTAGTTCAACATCTTTCAATTCCAGTTTCAGTTTCTGGCTAAGAGCATCGTTGAAGGCAGATTTCAACGCCTGGCTCCCAGTTGCTCCATTTCGAGTTCGTAAATCATCTTCTTCCGCAACATGGCTTTTGGCAAAATGAGCACCAATTTGCATTTTCTTGAATTCGACACCACTTAACTCAGATTTTATTTCTTCAACTAGAACATCCATGTCAACAAAAAGGTCTTCACAAAATGGACAGAACTGGATATCTTCACCTTTAGTTGCGCCTCTTTCATTACTAGATTTGCGTATTGTGGCGCCTAAATTTTGAGCATCATTCCATGAGAAAGGTTGACCCGATAAACGTACTATACAGTAGTCACAAGTACCAATACTAACCAAATGGTCTAACCCTTCATCAGAAGGTGGTGGGCGAATAGAGGTAAACTCATCAATTTCAAAATCGTCATCAAAATCCTCAGTTTCTTCTTGGGGCACTAAATCTGCCCATGGGTCATAGGCACTACTGTAACCAGCCGAAGCATAATTACTCCAATCTTCTTCTTCATCGTTGCTTTCAGACACGAGAATTCCCTCATGCTACTAAACGGGGGTACCGTTCAATTGCAAACCTCCGACTTGCTACTACTTCAAGAATCCATGCTATGGGATATTTAATCAGAATTTGTTGATTTTGCAATGGAATGCAACAAATCAAAACCATAGATTCCGGTGTTGCAGCCACGGCCATCAAATTTGAATCTTAATCCAAAATATCCAACTTTTTCGACTGCTGGTTTCTCGTTTCTTTGTAGCCTAACTTCATCCTCAAATTCTTTCTGCCTAGCGTCATTTTCTCGGCGTGGGTCACAGTTTGCACAAGGACACCGCAATCTCAAGGTGATGTAATCAATGACATATTCCGTACTATCTGCATATCTCAGAATCATATCGACATCTCGCCTTTCTAATTCTTTTAGTTCAGGAAAATCAGTCATTTCAATCACCGCTCTTACGGGCTTCGCTGATGACACTAGGATATGAGGTGATGCCAAGCATCCCACTAGCAATAATCAGTGATGCTATCAGTGAAAAGAAGATCATTGCTGCTGAAAATGTCCCAAATAGTGAGAAGAATCCCATGGGGGAGAAAGAAATCACTAGGAATCCGAGGGTGTCAGATGCTGCTGAACCCACCAAGGCGATTCCCGAAGCGCTACCAACAGCGCCAATGCAAACAAGTACGGATTTACTCTTTTCACGTTCCTCACGGAATCGCTCAATTACATGAATAACATAGTCGATTCCGACTCCAAGAGAAAGAGTAGCAATAGCCACAGTTACCATGTTTAATCCATAGCCAAGGGTAGCAATCAAACCGTATAACCAAATCACAACTAGAATGATAGGTGCGGTTGTGAGGAGGGCAAGGCCAAGTGGCCCTTCACCCCATACTAGTGTTCCATAGAAGGCGATTACTGCGAATACTATGGCAATGGTAGGGGATGCGATAATTCCTGTTACTGCCCAAGTGGTTAGAGACACAGCCATCGGCGCATAAATTAGTGATAGAAAAGCCCAAGCAGAACCACTTTCGACGTTGTGAGAAAAGCGCTCTTTGATTTTTTCATTGGTTGGCCTGAAACCCCACCATAGAGTGGCGATGCAGAAGAACACACCGAGGGCCAGAGTTGATTGCATTTCGTTCTGTAGTGATGAGGCGGCGACATAGCGTGCGACTGGTTCTCCGGTAGCGATAACCCATGAAACAGGATATTCTTCGTTAGAGAAAGCGGAATTGAGATTTGATTTTTCCTTGAGTTCAGTCGAAGAGAGATTTTCAAAGGCAGACATATCGCGGTACAGTTCTTCTAATGCCTTTTCTACAATTGGAAATTGTTCGGGTTGTCGTATTCCAAATCGCATGAGCATACGCTCATAACGCGGCGTACTTCCATCAAGAGCAAGCATTGGATTTGCTGGATCAAGTGGTCTGTCTGGGATGATATAGAGAGCCAACATCGAGGGTGGAATAGCTGGTGTTGAATTAGTCTCAGGAATTCCATAAACTGAAATGAAACCAACGAGGAATCTCAGACATTCTTCATCATCAGTTAGGGGTAATCCAAAGTTTGAACGATTGCATCCAACCCCACCTTCTGAGTCAGTAGGATCCCATCCTGCATTGACGAAAGGAGTGACATTGTTAGCCATTGAAAGGATAGCAAGATCAACAAAACGATCATATGCGCTCATGTCAACATTCCCGTCAGCAGATATAGTGAATCTGTCAGGATCGGATTCACTATGAATATTCATGTTAGCCCTTGTTTCAATGATTGCTAGGTAGACTCTTGGGTCTATCACATCCCCTTCAATCAAAATTTCAGCGGGTTCACCTTCTGAATAGAAACGTTCGTTGACTACATGCACTACTGCAGCAAAATCCGACTCCTCATCTAAGAAATCCTCCACCTTGAAATCACCTTCAAGGCCGAACATCAATGGGGCTGAGTAGGCTGATAGGAACAACGCTGCTAGAATTACCAATGGTCCAGCAATAGCAGAAGTTTTTGCCACTCCTGCTAACCAATGGCTTGGAATAAGATGTATCTTGTCTTTATCTTCATCAGGTAATTTTCCTTTTTCTTCTAACCAAAGGTCAATGTCAAGGCGAACTAATGGTGCCCACAATCCAGTAAGAACGAAAGCCGAACCAACTCCTAAAGCAGCCTCAAGTCCAAAGGAACGTAGAGCAGGAATATCAGATACAAAATTGGCAGAGAACGCGGCAATTGTTGTTACTGATGTCAGTAGAATCGCTCTACCAACACGTGATAGTGAGGTGGAGGATGAACTTAGTGGGTCAAAACCATTCTTCCTTTCTTCTTTGTATCTATGCAGAACATGTAAACTATCATCTATACCAAGAGCAAGAATCAAAATCGGAAGCAGATTTGAGAATTGACTTCTTTCTATTAATGGGTGACCTATTGCTTTTGACGCTTCACCTACCCAACCAATTGATCCAAACATCCACAATAGACTGAGGGTTAATCCAGCCGAAACAATGCCAACATCGGACCACCGGCGTAGGCTCCCCCAAAGCAATACTATGACGATTAATCCCATTGCAGCGAGGAGTGTAATGCTTTCTTTCAACTCCTTGTTTACCTCAATATTAATACCTTCAGCGACGGCAATTGTTAGGGCTAAATTATCTGTCTCTCGCATGGAATGCTCGAGCGAAATGATTGCCCATTCCCAAGCGCATGGACCTTCACCTGATTCTACCGAATTTTTGCAGAAATCTTGGTCACGCTGCGGCGGCGTAGTTATCATTCTCAATCCATTCCATTCATATCCGTTCTCGGCGCGCGCTTCTGCCCATTCAAAAGTCCACCCTGCATCTTCAGCAGCACCGCGGTCAAATTGAATCAGTAACCATGTTGAACTAGCAGACCAGCGCCCTTTTTCCCATGACGCATTTTCCCAAATCCCATTTGCTGCTAATGTACCACCCACAGGTCCTACAGTCCCATCTGAATCAGCATGAAATCCTCTGTCAAGGGATAGCCAGCGTAGGAAAATTCCACCGCTTCCATTCACCATCCTTTGGGATGCTAAATCAATGTGGGCCTGGGTAATCCCCTCATCATCAAAAGCAAGACAATCAAGGTCACCACAATCAGTCCAATTTGTACGGGGCGGCAGTACTTCACCGTAAGGGCTCATGGAAGGTTGTGTGAGCAAAGATTCTCCAGCCATAAATGTCCGAACTTGGTCGGTTAATGTTAGTACACCATGGAACTGTGTGAGGGTTACATCCGAAATGATCGGGCGGTAAAATTCAGAAATTGGGTCCGCTCTAGCGGCCTGCGCTTTAGCATCAATTTCTCTAAGAACTGTGAGGTTTAGAATTCCACCTTCTGGTTGCGAAACACCCATTCCGTCACCGGAATATTCAGCAATTTCGTTGTAGTAACTAGCAGAAGGAACGTCGTTAACAAGCGCTTGGTCTCTGATGATGATAGCATATCCGGCAACTATTTCGTTGCCGGGATATTCTTGCATAATGACTTCACGCGCCTCGATTTCAGGCGAATCGAGATTGTATGCTTCCACATCAATTGGTGTGAGTGCCCACATCAATCCGGGCAACATCAAGATCGAAATAACAAAAATTGAAATGTGGAACAATTTTCGTCGAGGAATTAGAATTTCTGCAAGTCTTGAGAAGTCCCGCATCCTTACCAACTAATCATTTGGCGGGGTTTTTTACTATTCAATTAATTCGCTGTAGAGTTCAATCAATTTTCTGCACTAGATGGAAAAAATGGAGAAATTTGTCCATCAACCCAATAGTCAAACACATATTGAGTAATCATCAGCATAGAATTGAAGAATTGGAATCGAAATTGATGATATTGGTATCATATTGAATCCGACGTGCTTAATTAGGGGCGGCAAGTCGGCGAGTCCCCCATAGGGGGAAATGGAGGCATAACAATGCGCAGAACACATGGTAGCCGTCAAGGAACTCGAACAATTGCTAGTCGTAGCAAGAGCGAGCGAGGCCGCTTGTTCATCAGGAGAGTTATGCATCCTTACGAAGAAGGCGACAAAGTCGCAATCGTTATTGATGGTGGCAGCCAAAAGGGAATGCCACATCGCAGATTCCAAGGTCAAACAGGGACAGTTACAGGGAAGCAGGGACGTGCTTACGTCTTGGCAATTAAAGACGGAAACATGGCAAAAACCATTGTGGCCCGTCCCGAACACTTGCGTCCTTTGGAGTGAGGTGAATAACATGGGTGAGAAAACATACATTGATTATGCAACAGTTAGGGATGCACTTGAAAATGCTCAAGAGCGCCGAGGAGAGTTATCCTACGAACAGAACATGGCGCTTAACCACGCTATTTGGGCTGCAGGGGATTCACGCAATGGGATTGTCACGGAGACTAAAGTTTTCAATTCAATGCTCAAAGATCTTCTTGAACTTGATAAGTTAGCCGCAGCACCTGACATTGCTGCTAAAATTGCTGAAATCATTCCAGTCAATCCAGATGACGTCAAGGCAATACTGGCTTCAAGGCGTGTGGTAATGGATGATGATGAAGTTGAACATATTGTGACACTTGTTCGTCAACATGTTGGATATGAAGGTTGAAGGACGCTCAAAGCGGTTCCTTAAGTGGCAGAACCTATTTCGCGAGGTTGAGTGAAATGCACGGTGGTGGGTATCGAGATAGTCGCGGCGGTGATGAACTACCATGGTCCAATGAGACACATTGCCGAGTTCTTTCCCAAGAAGGAAGCGGTGCAGGTGGCGGAATAATCCACTGTATTACTGAACAACATTTGCACCTTATCAAAGCTAGAGCAAACCCCGGTTGTGGGGTTCTTGCACCTGGTCAAAAGTTAGAACTTCCAACAGAGGAGGGAAGTGAAAAAATAGCTATGGTTCTAGGCAGGGATAGATATCGTGAATTGCCAAATCAAGCCCAAGCGGCAATTGTTGATGTGATGAAAGAGATACTTTCTGAAAATCCGAAATCATGTATGGAATTTTATAATCGTTCAGGCCCGGTATCTCTCAAGTTCCATGCTTTCCAATTACTACCTGGTATAGGGCAAAAGAAAGCAACACAGATGATGAAAAGCCGAGTTAGTGCCGGATGGATGACATTTGAAGAGGTTGACGAAGCCTGCACAATAGATTCACTTCAACTCATCGTTGAGAGATTAGTTGAAGAATTGCAAGACCCTAAGATGGTGCCTAGCCTGCTCCAAAATGTTGTGCGTGTAGCGGAATAGTGGGACTATGTCATCAGTTGAGCCAAGTGACGGGATAGTGCGTGAGTTAGTTGACTTGTTACTTGATCGCCGATGGGCAGACAAAGAATTAGGGCAACATTTCTTGGTTGATGAAAAGGTCCTTCAAGTGCCGATTAAACTATCCAAAGTTGATTCAAAATCCCATGTGTTAGAAGTCGGCCCGGGGCCCGGAACACTTACTCATTTTCTTCTCTTAACTGGGGCGCGGGTGACGGCGATTGAGATTGATAGCATAGCGATTGAGCATCTACACCGAGTTCATGAGGAAGCAATAGAAAGTGGCCAACTTACTCTCATAGAAGGAGATGCATTGAATGTTCAGTGGCCATTGGATTTGACCGATGTCGTTTGTAACCCACCGTATCAGATTTCCAGCCCTTTGATTTCAAAAATAGATAATTGGCAGGAGAATGCAAAGCGGCAAGGCACAGATCAGTTGAAATCAGTCGTCTTACTTTTGCAGGATGAATTTGCTAGCCGCTTGGCGATGGAATTTGGGTTAGCATCGCGAGGTTCTCTTGGAATCAACACGGCTTTGAATTGGCTAGTTTCCTTAGAGATGAAAGTGCCAGCACATTGTTTTACACCACATCCTGAAGTCCAAAGTAGATTGGTGTTGATGACGCCGCATAATTTTCCGGCTGAATTGGGTATTGATGTTGAGTATCGGTTAGTAAAGAGGATGGTTTCTCATGCCTTTGCCCAGAGGCGTAAAAAAATGCGAAATCGTTTGAAAGGTGTGCCAAGAAAAATAGAAAGAGTGCCAAATTGGAACCGTGAGCGATGGGTTGAAGCAGTCAACCACCTGCTTTCAGAAGACGAAAATACCGTTTTAGAGGATGGTTGGCAAGATTTTAGGCCTGAGGATTTGGAGGTTGAAGAGTGGCTTTTACTTGCTCAAAGGCTGGAATATTTTAACCAACAATTTGCAAAATGAGTTGTAACAGACAATATTTGGTAAAACGGGGGGTTCAAAGCGGACCCCCGGCTCCGGTGGCATCGGGGGGGATGCCGTATGGCGAAGAAGGACACCTATCTAGCACTCTTGAGACGTGGGGTTGACGAAGTAACTGCTCAGACCTTAGCTGATGCAGGATTGACTATTGGTAAATTAAAAGGCATAACAGAAGCACAATTAGTTGGTAATTATGGTCTAAAAGAGAAGATTGCCACATCAGTAATTGAAGTAATCAAATCAGGACCGTCTGGTTCAGGTTCTGAAAAATATCTCTCTAAGGTATTGTCGACTCCACAAAAATTGGACCGGATTGACAAACAAAGACTGCGCCGGCAACAGAAAGATTACTTGTCTGAAATCATTGAGCAGAAGGAGCGAATCAGAGAAGCCAAGGTTGAGGCTTTCCGAAGCAAGAAGCTAGTGATGATTCGCCTCGGTAAAAGTATTGAACTCATCTGCAAGTTAGAAAATAACTTGGATGAAGAGGGCAAAAATGAGATGCGCTCAAAGATTAATGACCAACTAGAAACTAGAGGTTTAGAGGCTGCGAGAGATCACGAACTGCTCGGTTTGACTGGTACACCTCAAGATATTGCTGATTTCCGCCGTAAGGTGGTTCCTGTTCTATGTCTCTATGCATGCCCAGAATGTGGCGAGGAAATAGACCCAGTTAGCGGTAATCTCAATCAAGAAGACCCAGAAGGATGGAGTTACATTTGTTGGGATTGTGAATCAGAATTTAGTGCTGACATGGTTGACAGAGTGGAAACTTTCCTAGGTAATGGAAAGCGAATTTCAATTGATGAAAACAAACCCCCTCGTCTCCCAATTGCAGTTAGACCAAAGATTTCCAAGATAGGCACAGTAGATGAATTACTCCGAGCAGATTTGGAACAGGCAGGAGCAGACGCTGAGCTGCTAGAGGCAGCAGTCTCTGAAAGCAAGTTGACTGGTGGCTTGATGGACATCAATGATTGGATTGACCAAACATTAGCCGCTAAGGGTTACATTCAAGCCCAAGAAGACCGAGAGGATTTCATTGTTGCAACAGGTGCTGGTGCAACTAAGTTCAACAAGTGGATGAAAAAGGCAGGGCTGGTTTTCAACAAACAGACTGGACGATGGACACGCTGGTCTGACCGGTGAACCAACAAGTTTGCACTATTCTCAAGGCGGAGTACTCTTTGGCCACCGATATGGCATTAGTTCGATTCTTCCGTAATGGTGTTATTCTTGGCAGTGCCGAGGTTGAGAGAAACACTCCAATTCTAGAAATTGCTGAGGAGGCTGGAATTGAAATTCCAAGTGGTTGCACCTCTGGAAATTGTGGCACCTGTCTTGTAAAATTGGTCAAGGGAGAAGTTCCAATTCCGGACCCTCCGCCTCCAGGCCTTGATGATTATTTGATTGATGAGGGATATATTTTGGCGTGTATTTGTGTTGCAGATTCTGCTTGTGATATAGAAACAAATCCACCCCTGTGAGTTGATAATATGGATAATTTACTGGCCGCCTTCATCATTTTTGATGTTCTGATGTTGTATATTATCTATCGTTTCATGGCAAAAAAACTCAATTCTAAACTTGAATTGGTTGAGGAGCATCAGAGAAAGAGATGGGAGCGCGACGAAGAGAAATTAAAGGCCGCATTCGAAGAAGAATAATCTGTCCTCAAAGGTGTTTGCCACCGATATATCCTCTGAAGTATAACCACAATAGCAATCCGACTCCAATTCCAGCCATTAGAATCAGAATCATATTCAAATCAAAAGGACCATTACCTGCTCCAAAGGATTGCACATTCATTCCAAAGATACTAGCAACTGCGGTGATTGGCAGCATGATTGTGGCAATAATAGTCAACAGTCTCATGACTTCTGCTGTTTCAGCCTGTGATTCGGCTAATCGCATTGAAGTCTGAGAAATATAGGTGTCACGAGTTGATGCAGCCCCAGAACTATAGTTCTCAACTCGTGTAACAATTGAGCGAGTCAAATCTGCTAAATCCCGGTAGTAAAGGTCGGTTTCTTCAGTTACGAAGCCATCAGTAGAGCGCATCATTCCTTGAATAACATCATCTAAAGGAGTGGTTGATTTTGTAATTTCACGCAATTCTCTCTTTATCTCATGCAAATCTTCGAGAAGATTAGGGAATTTTTGTCTTTGGTCAAAAACTTGGTCCTCTAACTCATCTAGTCTTTCAGACTGGCGGCTCAAAACCTTCATCCAATCATCAACAACTGAGTCAAGGAGTTGATACAGTAAATACTCAGATTTCATCATCCCATCTTTTATAAAACTCTTAGAACGGATGCGTTTTCTAAACTCTGCAATACCTGGCATATGAGCATGACGTAGTGTGATTAACCACCCATCATGTAAAAATGAACGAAGATATTCAGTGTCTAATTCACGGTCTGCATCTCGTGCTTTGAAGGTGGTGAATTTGTGATTTTCATAAACGAAATTTCGACTTGCAGGCTCTTCAAAACAGTCGTCAACGGCGAGGTGGTGGAATCCCATTTTTTGTTGTAAGAAATCTCTAGTTGACTCTTCATCAGGTTGGAAAATGTCTACCCATCCACCAGGGTTTTCTGCTATAATTTTAGGTAACTCAGCAAGTGTTGAGTCTTCCATATCTACACCAGGTTTGCCGGTGTGAACGCGGACTCGAGTCATGCATCTCCCTCATTCTTGGGTCGACGGATTCTTTCTTAACTGCGACGGCTAAGAAATTCCGTGCATAAACCCATTTTGAGCGCTAAAATCACCATTTGCCACTTATTTCTGGCGCGCTATCAAATCATTCGTTGATGGAAGAAGTCCACCGATGGACATCGGGTACTCCAGTAACTTCTATGAAAGCGCCTGAAATCTTCTTTTTCTTCTGCAATGCTTGACGCAGGTCAATCAAGTCGAGAAGGCAGCAAGGACAGTGGGCACGAGCAGGTTTAACTTGGATTCGAACCGAGCCATCATCAGATGCTTGCATTGCTTTCAATGCACCACTTTCTGCAATTGTACCAGTGCCATGTGGCTCTTGCCAAGATGAGAGAACATCGAGTAATTGCCGCTGCGCCGCCTTCTGTGCCCGAGTACTCATCAACCCGTGCCTTGGGGAGGTTGGTTTTTCATGTTGCGCTCTCACACGTCAATACTGAGGATATGATCGATAGTTATTGAACGGGAGTTACTGGCTTTCGCCCGCTCTTCGGCTAACTTGAGAGTTCTGCTCAAGAAACCCATTTTAGCCAATTCATCGAGTTTATCTAACTGTGGACCAAATTCAGCTGGGTTTCCACCCGTGAGCGATTTTTTCATCTCATGCTGGATTGTTCCTGCTTCATCATAGTAAAGTTCAAGCAACTCTTCTAAGGCATCATTTTCAACTTTCATGTTAGCAAATTTTCTAGCCATTTGACGAAGTAATGCAGGAGTGATTACTCCCGCCCCTCCCCCAACTAGAGATTCTAAGGGGTCGGAAGTTGACTGAATTGGTGAGGATTCAATATCTTGAGATTCATCTGGTAGGCTCACCCCAATATTTGACAGCGCTTCTTCAAGATGACGCGGCTTGATGGTTCCCATCGAATGGTTAGTACAGACCGTTTCACAGGCTCGTAATACATCTCTCAAATAGAGTTCTAACTCTTCGCAAGCAGCAGTGACTGCAGCCGCGCTAACTGAATCAACAGCATCAATGCGTTCAATCATCAATCCTCTTGTGCGACTAAAGCCCAGTCTAGTTCGCTGTGGGTCGTCTAGGGTTTTTCGAGTTGAATCTTGAGCAAGAGTTTCTTGTTCCATACGAGGAACAACATCATTGAGTTTGGCAACTAGTAATGTGACCAATTCCTGTTTCACAGCACCTGAAATCCGCAAGTCAGTGTATGCTGAAGCAAGGGCTGCAACATGAGAAGGAGACCACGGTTTGGCGCTCATGGCACACTGCGCAACACGGTCCTCAATGAACCCTACGGCGTGAATGGGGAGTTCATGCATCCCATTCTTGGTGAAGAGGAATTGCATCTCCAGCAGTTAGGCATTCCATTCCATGTTCGGTTCTAACCCAACTATCTTCCACTCCAATTGCACCATTTGTGTAAATCACCTTTGGCTCAATTGCCATGGTGCCTCCAATCTCAAGTGGATTTGAAAATCCCTGTGCAACTACTGGAGTTTCGTCTAAGTGAAGCCCAATGGAGTGTCCTAGGAAACGCGCTTGGTCAGGTGGCATGCCCATCAAGTGACCACTTTCCCCTCTCTCTCTAGCGATTGTAACTCCTGCTTCGTAAGCCAATTCACAAGGGTCTCCTCTTGCTAAACTAGTTACTACCTCGTCACTTATTTCTTTCATGGCCTCAAGCCTTTCCACCCACTCACTATCAAGTGGTCCAACACTGAACATTCTAGTACAGTCTGAAACATAACCACGGTGGCAGTGTACGATATCAACTAATACTGGTTCACCGGTTTTGATGCGGTGGAATCCAGCTCCTAAGCCAGCAAAAGAATGAGGTCCAGTGCCACCAACTGCTGAATCAAAATAAGTTGGGACTGCGCCAGAATGGCCTGCTGCAATTACAACTCTGTCGCAATTCATCGGCCATTTCCGCATCATAATTTGGCCGCCGAATCCAGCGGCTCTGCTTACTGAGTCTGCTGCGGCGGCGAGTTCTATTTCGGAAACTCCTTCGCCGCCTTCATCAAGAATCGCTTCAAACATCCAACGATTGACTTCACCACTGGCTCGCATTTGTTCGAGTTCCCATTGGCTTTTTGTTTCGCGAAGTTTCCAAATTAAAGAGGTACAATCTGCAGATTCTCCGATTATACCTTGGAAAAATTTAGCCTGATTATGAGGTAGTCTTCCATGTTGCATTGCTGGAGTGGTGGTGCATCCCTGTTGTTTCAATTCATCATTGAGATTTTTGACACGCGGTGACGGTGACAACTCAAACGGTGCCGCAGCACCACCCGCCTCCCAAACTGCTCTGTCAAGACTATGGCGAACCCAGAAAACAGAATCAACTGAGGATTCTTTTGCACCAACAAGAAGCATTCCATTCTGGCGACCTCCTGTCAACCAATAGAGGTCAACAGGGTCGTGTACCAGCATTGACTCAATTCCTGCATCCAAAAGAGCAATTTCAACCAGTTGATGTCGTTTTGCTAATTCGTCAGTAGGAACTCTCCAATCGGCCCCTTCTGGCCCCTCAAGGGCAGAGACATCCCACTCCATAGTAAGGCGGAAGGGTGCGACGTCCTAATGCATTGGCTTGTTAGAGATATCAAAAAAAGCATTTTTCAATCCTTAAATAAGCAACTGAATTGGCCAATTTCATGACGGGAGAATCGACAATCATGAACGAGAGAAACAGGCTATTAGAATGCCTACGCCTAAAGCAGGTAGTTAGGGCAGGTTGGACAAGATTTCCGATTGAAAATCCAGAAACGGTTGCTTCTCACAGTTGGGGTATGGCTCTCCTTGGACTATTGACATGTCCTGAAAATCTGAATTTGGAAAAGGTGCTCACCTTGGCATTAATTCATGATTTAGCAGAGGTAATTGTTGGTGACTTAACTCCTTACGACCCTGAACCAGAAGGCGGAAAAAGGGCTGCCGAAGAAAATGCGATTTCCCAATTATTAGATGGTCATCCTAGGTCAGAAGAATTGCAGAATTTATGGCAAGAATTTGAGGACAGAACAACGCCAGAAGGCCTATTTGTTGCTGGCTTAGATAAATTGGATATGGGACTGCAAGCAGAGATTTATGAAAACGATTTCAATATTAATTTAGATGAGTTTACCAACGCCTCAAGAAGGATGGTCAAAGATTCATATCTCTCATCGTTATTGAAACCATGAATTGCGGCATTGAACTGCATTCAAGCGAATTTTTTTGCAGAAGCCTCTAGAGATTCCAATGCAGGCATTGGCTTGCCAGCAAGGAAAGTTAGGCAGGAGCCTCCACCAGTGCTGTTGTGGCCAATTTTATCTTCAACACCACGTTGGTTCACTAGGGTTCCTGTATGGCCACCGCCAATGATAACGAATGCATCTGTTTCTACACAGGTGTTTAGGACTTCAATCGTGCCAAATGCGAATTGAGGCTTTTCAAAATATGATGCTGGCCCATTCCATAGCACACATTTTGCTTCCATAATTGCAGGCCTGATTGACATCAATGTTTCAATTCCAATATCGTAGATTGGATATTTGGTAGGTAATTCTTGGACTGAGAGAGGAACTCGCTGAGAATCGATTTCAATTGCTAAGTCTGTTGGTAAAATCAGTTTGTTGAGATGGTTCTCAACCACCCACTCAGCCATGTCCCAAGTTCTTTCGAAAGCATCGCCGAGAGTTCCACGAATGTAATTTTCATTTTCATAACCTAACGATATTCCTTTGGCCCATAACATTAGATTTCCAACAACACCTACTGGAATAATTGTGTCAGCAACATCCCGATTTAGAAGATTGACTGCGATATCAAGTGAATCATCACACTTGACCCCACCAAGAATCACCACATGTGGTCGAGGTGGATTATCTACAACTCCACCAAGTGCATCTATTTCCCTTTGGACTAAAACTCCAGAATAGGATGGGAGAACGGGGCCAAAACCGCAGATTGTAGGCGAATTTCTGTGAGCGCAAGCGAATGCATCGTAAACAAAAGCATCAGCAACTCCGGCAAGTTTCTGAACTATTTCGGATTTGGATAATTCCTCAAGAGACGCCTTTTTCATGGAAATTTCTTCTTCCCAACCTCTTACATTGTCTAAGAAGAGCATTTCTCCATTTTTCATATTCTGGATTGCATTCAGTGCGGCTTCTCCACAGACATCGGGGATGAAGTCAATATTTCTGCCAAGCAAAACTCCCAACAATACTGCATGCCTCTCCATAGAGGTGAAGTCATCTTTACCAGGTCTACTTTGGTGGGCCAAAAGTACCACTTTTGAACTCCCAAGCCGCCTAATGGTGGGTAAAATTGCCCTCAACCGCGCATCATCAAGGAACTCTCCTGTTACAGGATTTAGAGGTGAATTGACATCAACTCTGACAAGCACAGTCTTCCCAGAAAGGTCTGCATCACTCAGGCTGAGGAGCGAGGCCATTGGTTGGCCGACTTGACGCTTACCTTTTACTGAAACGGTCTTGGAATAGACAAAATCTAGGTTGATTAATTCAGCAAATCGACTACCTTGCGAACTCTATAAGAATGGACAGCAAACCTCGCGCGTAGCGGGGTTGGGATGCCACGCAATGGAAATAGTAAGGCGAATGCTGACGAAAAAACAGACGACGCGCGCGCAGTACCACGAATAGGTAGTGGCAAACGCAATGGAACCAAGACCTCTTCATTTGGTGTTTCAAAAAGAGAAAGCCACGACTCCGCTGAATTTTATGGCTCAGCAATGTATCGTGGCCTGCCAAAAGAGTCTGATACCGGAGATTTGGGTGTTCTGCCTGATGAATTAGTTAATCGTGTAGTGTGTGGAGATTCTACAAACATGAGAGAGGTTCCAGATAATTCTGTTCACATGATGGTCACCTCACCTCCGTACAACGCATCAAAAACTTATGACAAAGACTTGGCACTTTCCGAGTATCTCAACCTCTTGAGAGGGGTGTTTGACGAGTGCTACCGCGTGCTAGTGCCTGGTGGCCGGGCATGCATTAATGTTGCAAATTTAGGCCGAAAGCCGTATATTCCTCTTTCGTCTTTCATCAATCAAATTATGATTGAGATTGGATTTTTGCCGCGCGGTGAAATCATTTGGAACAAGGCTGCTAGCGCAGGCGTATCTTGTGCATGGGGTTCATGGAAATCTGCTTCCAACCCCACCTTGAGAGATGTTCACGAATACATTTTGGTGTTTTCGAAGGGTGGTTACAAGTTGCCTCGCTCACGTGGGGAAAAAGAGGAGGGCCGTGAGGATAGCATCGGCAAGCGTGAATTTATTGATTGGACTAAATCAGTTTGGACTTTCCCAACGGTTAGTGCCAAGCGGGTTGGACATCCGGCCCCGTTTCCGGTTGAACTTCCGCGCCGGTGCATCGAATTGTATTCTTTTACTGGGGATGTTATCCTTGACCCATTTGCAGGATCAGGACAAACCGGGATTGCCGCCAAAGAAAATGGCCGCAAATATCTCCTGTTTGACATTAGTCAAGAATACTGTGACCTTGCTCAAAAACGCATTGCTGATGAATAATTCATCTACATTGCTCACTCAATTTGACAATAAGCGAATCAGTAATGACATTGATGAGGCGAGAGCGCTCCGGCTCACCCATGGATGGGGTGAGAAGCTTGCCACTTTTCCGCCGATATTTCGGAGATGCCTTCCCTTCTAATTCTAATTTAGCAATTGATTTGTGTAAGCGTGGTGGTGTCTCAAAGACCTCTCAACTTATTCATCTTGGTTGTGGTCCCGGCACTGTTTCGTCTATCGTATCATCTAAATTTGGATGCACTATTTCAGGTATTGACTCGTCACCTAATTTGATTGGAGCGGCACTAACCGAATGGAAAAGAGAATCTCTAAATTTTGAATGTGCTCCACTAAACAAAACTCCTCTGACCGATGCTTGGGCAACCCATTTATTGACCGAATCACGTCTTTCAGTTGATAGAAATCCTAGTCAAATTCTAGGTGAGACTCATCGATTATTATCTGACAATGGAATCCTGATGAACTCCGAATTGGTGGTAACCAATTCTTCACTTTTAGATGAAAATGTCAACCGATTTTTAGACACAATCTTTGGTCAGGATGAAGACCGTTCAATGGACGGTTGGGTGAATCTAATTGAGGCAAATGGATTTGATATAATTGAGGCTAGAGAAGAGCGTCAAATAATGAAGGCAAATCGCAAAAAATTGGGTCGAGCAATGGTGGGATTTCGCCTGCTACAAAGAACGGGGGGTCTTTCCCTGTCAGAATTAGGATTAGGTGCTCTTGAGGATGATTTTAATGAAGTTGTTAATTCAACTTTAACAGCCATGGATGATGGACTAATCTCCTATGGCTCATTTATTTCAAGGCGTTCAAGAGCATAATTTTGCAACATGAAACAAATCACCCCTTACGGGGTGACAATAAAATGCAAGCGCATTCGTGCGAACATGATGGGCAGGAAGTCGGTACTAGTCGTTGTTGCCGTGACGTTGCTGTCTTTGACGTTGGGAATTAGTCACAATTTTGCAGCAACCAACTTAGATTCTAGCCCTCAATTTCAAATCAATTTCGCTGAAAAATCCTCACCCGCTGACATCTGGGCAACGCCGGCAGGTGGCGCGGGCTCAGACATGGTTTGGGACATGGTCTTAGACTCGTCAGGTAACACATTTGTCACCGGCTCTTTCTCTGGTTCGGCAACTTTTGGTAATACAATTCTCAACTCAATGGGTGGCCTAGACGGCTTTGTAGCAAAAATGGACTCTTCAGGAAATTGGGTCTGGGCTTCTCACATTGCTGGAGGATACGAAGATTGGGGGCTTGGTATTGATATCGACCCACAAGGAAATGTGTATGTCGTAGGTCCTTTCATGGATTCTCAATCAACAAATAGCCCGTCGGTAACTCTTGGCTCTACAACTCTTGGGGCCCACACTCAATCAAGTTACGATGTATTCATCACTAAGTTGGACAGCAATGGAAACTTCCAATGGGCTGAAACCTCTAAGAAAATTGAAATTTTGGACCAAACTACATGGTCTTACGAAGAACAAATGGGTCAAGTCATGCCAACTGACATCAAATTTTTCAATAATTCACTTACAGTTTCTGGTTCCTATAATGGGAAACTTTGGGCTTATACAGATGCTCAGGGTGAATGGTACTATGAGAGTACTCAAGGGACTTCAGATGTATGGCTTGGTTTCCTAGAATCCAATGGTGCTTGGAGTTCAACCGCAGCATGGGGTGGTGATTCACAATTTGATACAGCAACTGCAATTGCACCTTCTCCAACTGGAAATTACTGGTATGTTGCCGGTAATTTCGCTGGTACAGTTGATTTCCCCGGTGGAGCAACCATCTCTTCGAGCGGAGGTTCTCAAGATGTTTGGGTTATGCAAGTAACTGATGGCGGTGATGTGCAATGGACTACTTCTGGTGGGGGCACTGGTCAGGATGTTGTACGAAATTTGATTGCAGATTCACAAGATTCTGTATACGCTGTTGGTGAATTTGACGGAGTGCTGGCAAGTTACGGAAACGACCGTTTAACTGCAAACTCTGGAGGCACAGATGTTTGGGCTGGGAAAATTGTTACCGATGGCACTTGGGATTGGGCTCAGAAAGGCGGAGGGTCATCAGACGATATGGGATTCTCCATTGTACTTTCTCCGGATGAAAGCGCGGTATTTACCGCTGGTCAAATTGCTGGAATGACTACTTTTGAGAATTCTGCAACAACTAGGATGGCTAACACAAGTGGTGCATCTGATGCTTTCGTGGCGGTTTCCTCAGCAGCGACTGGTGAATGGGAAGACGTCTTTGTCGCTGGTGGACCTAGTGGTGGCGATCGTGCATGGGCAATAGATGTTGATTCTCAAAACATTACTCACACTGCTGGCAGATTCAAGGGAACTAGTAGTAGTCCAGCAGAATTTGGTTCAGATGATATCGTCAGCGCTGGGGATTTTGACGTCTTTGTTTGGAAAGGACTCATCGAGGATGATGATGATGACCGAGTTGCTAACGAGGAAGATGATTGCCCATTAGTATGGGGTAATGCAACGGTTTCACCATATGTCGGCTGTCCGGACGCTGATGGGGATGGCTACGCTAATGTGGATGATTCGCATGAAAACGAACCAACTCAATGGCGTGACACGGATGGTGATGGCTACGGTGACAATCCAGATGGATTTGAGGCCGATAATTGCACAACAATTTCGGGCACTTCAACAATTGATTTACTAGGTTGTGAAGACAGCGATAGTGATGGCTGGTCGAACGGCCGAGATGCATTCCCAACAGAACCAACTCAATGGAATGATAGTGATGGCGACCAATTCGGTGATAATTGGGATGATGAAAGTTTGACTCCAACATACCAAAGTCTTGGTTTGGGTGGATTTGTGTTTGGAGCAATGAATATGGATTATTGCCCAACAATTCCGGGAGTAGACACATATGACAATCCTGGTTGTCCAGATACCGATGGTGATGGTTGGTCAGACGTGACTGATGATTTCATCAACAATCCGACTCAACATCAAGATACTGATAAGGACGGTTGGGGAGATAACCACTCTGCAGGCTCAACTCAAAGCGATTATTTACCATTTGACGAAACTCAATATCAAGACCAAGATGGTGATGGTTGGGGAGATAATCAAGATGGAAACAATCCCGACACATTCCCACTAGATGAAACTCAACAAACAGATGTTGATGGTGACGGCTTTGGCGATAATTTGAGTGGCAACAACGGTGATGCATGCCCAGAAGTGTGGGGCGACTCATGGCGGGACCGGCTTGGGTGCCCTGATGTTGATGGCGATGGGGCTTCGGATGATGGCGACTCATTCCCTTCAGATTGGTCACAGTGGTCCGATAGTGATGGCGATGGTCAAGGAGATAATTGGGCTAATCCACATTGGAATGAAACCCGGAAACCACATTGGCCAGGAGAATTCATACCAGGCGCGACAAACTCTGACAAACACCCACTTGATTGGGATGCTGATGGCTGGGAAGATGAGAATGCTACCAACGGGGCAGAACCATGGGATGATTGCCCAGAAGAGGCGGGGGACTCGTGGCAAGACCGATTTGGTTGTCTAGATAGTGATGGAGATGGGTGGTCAGATGATTACGACATTTTCAAAGATGATCCGACCCAATGGCGTGATACTGACCGTGATGGATTTGGTGATGAACCAAATGGAATGAATGGTGATGCCTGTCCAACGATTCGTGGAGATTCTGAACACGATAGACTAGGTTGTCCCGATACCGATACTGATGGTTGGTCCGACCCAATGGACACACTGTCACCAAATCCCTGGAATACATCTCAAGGTGCCGACCTTTTCCCTGCTGACCCTGCAAGGTGGAACAAATCACACATGGTTGACACATCTAATTCAGCGTCATCAGATGGTGGCTTAGCAGCAGGAATTGGTCTAGGTGCATTGATTGCAATGATGTTTGTGATGGTTTTTGTAATCGTTATTCTCAAATTCCGTAATAACGATGAATATGAGGAATATGAAGAAGAATATGAAGATGAAGACGATGAGTCGAGAACTAACCGTGCGGCTGAAATCTCGCGCTCTTGGCAAGAGCATGGTACTGCACCACCTCCACCTCCGGATGGTGCCGAATTGATCACAACTGCAGGTACAACCTCACAAATCGCTGAAGTCAGTTATACTCCTCCACCAGCACCAACAGCGGCCAATACTTTGCCATCCGCCAGCACTTCAATGCAGATTCCAGCGGCTCCAGAACCACCAAGTGAGCCAATGCAGAATGGTGACGAAGGAGTGATGGATTCAATGGATACAAATTTGGCGATGTCACTTCTTGATAGTGGTGATGATGCAGAAATTGAGGAACAAAGTGAGTCAAATGAAGAAGCCTCAGAGGATGATACTTCCGAAGATCGAATTGATGTTGATGAGGTAGTTGAAGGCTCAACAGATGCTGATGAGGTAGT
>Ga0209992_10001855_pt1 | contig 20810 bp, 17 predicted proteins | sample 2SBtaG_2_FD_182564 | JGI IMG/M metagenome (GOLD analysis project Ga0209992, IMG submission 182564) | Deep subsurface microbial communities from Kolumbo volcano to uncover new lineages of life (NeLLi) - 2SBTROV12_ACTIVE470 metaG (SPAdes)... | ecosystem: Environmental > Aquatic > Marine >... | reverse complement strand
TATAAAAAGCAATTATAAAAATCATGAAGTTGTGAGTGAGACCGAATTTGAGTGTGGTGCGGGTAATATGATTGCTGGAGTGGCATTGAAAGGTGAAGTCGTGAGGTTGCATTAATTCAGACTAGTGTCTATTTTTAAAGTACTTCTTGTTTAAAGCCTTATCGGTTACATCTAAGTTATGGAATCAATACAGGTATATTGAATGACGCTTAGATCATCATTTTTAAATCCCGCCCCTGAAGAGTCGCTGCTAACGCTCGTAGAACTCGAATCATTACTGGAATTACAAAGTGAGATTCTGGGTGCCACGGTTATAAGTTCTGAAGTTGATCCACTACTTGAGCGATTGTGTGTTGTGGCTGAACTGTTGTCGCCTGGCTCGGTGGCTTCCATTATGCTCTACAAACCGGAAAGAGAGCAGTTATTTGTCCATACGGCACCCTCCATTCCTGAAGCCGCCATAAATGATCTAAACGGATTACAGGTCGGCGAAGGCTCATGCGGAAATGCGATCTTTCACAATGAAGAAATGTTTGTCTGTGATACTTTTACAGATTCCCGCTGGTTAAATTTGCAGGATTTTGCTTCAACATACAATTTACGATCCTGCTGGTCTCACCCTATCGTCAATGGGCAAGGCGATGCGATCGGCAGTTTTGCTCTCTCTGGATTTACCACGGGCGCTCCCAGCAATTTTCAGCGACGTTTACTAAGAGTATGCACATTTATAGTCGGCATAATTTTTCAGCGTAAGATTTCTCAGGAGCAAACTGTAATCTCGCAGCGGCAGTTGGAGGCCAGCGAGAAGAATCTCGCAGTGACTATTGATTCAATTGCTGATGGTGTGATTACGACCGATCTTGATGGTAATGTCGTGGTATTCAATCAAGTTGCAGAGAAGCTGACCGAGCAATCGAGTGTCAATGTTTTGGGAAAACATATTGATTCGGTGTTTAAGCTTTTTGATCTGAATGGTAGGAAACTTGACTGTAATTCGATTAATAAGCACTCTCCCGATGTGCTTTATACGATCAAAGACGATGTTGTGAAATTAGTCGTGCCGGATGGGGGCGAACGATATTTGTCAATTAGCGAAACACTAATCAATGATTCTCAGGGCCGGATTTACGGTAATGTGATTGCTTTTAGAGACTTAACCGAGCAACGAACAAACCAGGTCAAACTGACAAAAAGCCAGCAGCAAAACTATTCGATCATCGAGAATTTGGGCGATGCATTATTTTTGCATGATGATCTCGGAAAAGTCATTAATGTAAATCAGTCAGCTTGTGATTCTTTAGGTTATACGCGTGAGGAGCTTCTGGGTTTGTGTATTTTAGACGTTGAGAAAAATCTGCCTGACTTTCCTGACTTTACTCAGTTTACAGCATCGCTGGAGTTTGATAATACGATTACGGTAGATGGTATTCATCAACGCAAAGACCACAGTCAATTTCCAGTAGAGGTGCGTCTGCGTCGTTTTTTATCAGATGATCAGCCGTTGACAATTGCTGTTGTCAGAGACATGACTGACCGAATAAAGGCCGAAGAAGAACAGTTAAGAAGCAGAAAACTGGAATCTATTGGTTTGTTAGCAGGTGGTATTGCTCATGATTTCAATAATCTTCTTGGAATCATTCAAGGCTATACTGATTTGGCTAATCGGAGTCTGACCGAAAAAGGAAAATCGGCATCCTATTTAGACAAAGCAGACGATGCGTTAAAGCGTGCCGCAGAGCTGACCCAACAGTTACTCACTTTCTCTAAAGGAGGTGATCCGATAAAAAAAACAGCGGATATTTCGGAAATTATTCATCAATCCATTGAATTTAGTCTGCATGGTTCAAATGTTACAGTCGATCTTCAGATTTGCAATGACCTGTGGACCATCAATATTGATACCGGTCAAATCAGTCAGGTAATGCAAAACCTCGTGATTAATGCGCGCCAGGCAATGTCCGAAGGTGGTGTGCTCTTGGTAAGTTGCGAAAATACCGAGGTTGATAGTCGCATCAATCACCAGGAAATTGCGCCTGGAAAGTACATCAGAGTCCGCGTGGAAGATAGTGGTCAGGGGATACCACAGGAATTTATCGATGATATATTTGATCCTTATTTTACTACTAAACAACAAGGTAGTGGCCTTGGATTGGCTCTGAGTTATTCGATTGTAAAAAAACACTCGGGATATATGAGCGTAAACTCTGTGATGGGTAAGGGAACCACTTTTACAATTTACCTGCCAGCTTCGGAACAATATATTGCCGACGAAAAACAGCAGAAACCATTGCCCGGTAAAAAATGGTTTGGAAAAGTAATGGTTATGGATGATGACGAAATGATGCGCAGTGTCAGTAGCGAAATGCTGAAAAACCTTGGCTACGAGGTTACCCAGGCATGCAATGGTGAAGAGGCTCTACAATATTATAAGATGGCACTAGGGACGAATAATAAAATCGATGTCATTGTTATGGATCTGACCATTACCAATGGCATGGGCGGTAAGGACGCGATGCAACAAATGCTGCAGATTGATCCGCAAGTTAAAGTGCTGGTATCCAGCGGTTATTCGACTGATCCGGTGATGGCGAACTATGAGGAATATGGTTTTAGTGGTGCATTAAGTAAACCTTATAAACAAAATGAACTGGAATCTGCTCTTTGCTCGGTTATATTCAAAAAGTAAAAAAGCAATTTATTTATTGCGCACAGAAAAAGTGACCGGGGTGTTTGGATTACTGCAGGCAGGCAGTAAAATTAACAGGATAGCCGATTTTATATATCGCATACATTTCATTGGAGTACACTTTTATTCAATTCAGACTTAATAAAATAGTTCATATAAACAAATTTGCCAGATGCTGCTTCTAAGGATTTGCCTGTGCTGGATAAAGATGGTTTCTTGTTTCTGTGGAAATAAGATATTGAAAAATAGCCTGGATCGGGTTGATTGCTGACCATTATCGTTGATTGAACATCATAAGGATTATCCTAAAACGAACGAATCCCAGGCTGGAAACTTAAGTGTTTGTAGGCAATAATACGGCTCTTGTTAATTTTCGGACGCTGTCCGAGAACACTGAGCCTGCTGCGGAAAAGTAGGATTTTGCCCATTTTCCCGATTAAAAACATCAAAGATAACTGATATCCGCCTCTTGCAATAAAAAAATGTTCTTAAAACCTATTCTACTCGTGACGACTTCTATTCTCGGACGACTTCCTGGTGCTCTGTTCAGGTTGTATTGGGAGATAGACTATGTCGAGAAGTGTTCAGTTACCCGGCATGCGAGCGTTGGATTGCGTGTGTCAAGCGAGTGCAACAATACTGATGGCTACTTATCGGTTGGTATACCCGTCATACGACTTTGACGGAGTATACGATGAAAACCATTTTAGGGATGGCGAAAACTATAGGCCAGGAGCTGGAAAAGGAATTTCGACAAATTTCATTGGAATCGAGACCGAACAGGATTCTTTTTGACCACATTCCAAAGTGCGCAGGTTCATCTCTGTCGTCCTACCTTAAGGCCCATTATCCTAAAAGAAGGGTATTCTCTATAATTGGCGCGAATGCTGGCGAGTCATTAGAAAATTTTAAATCCTTACCCCAAGATAAGCGATACGAATTTAATCTCGTAATGGGGCATTACGCGCATAGCCTGATCGATTATGCCCGGTCAGATTGTATTAAGATTACCGTTCTTCGAGAGCCTGTGGATCGCATCGTTTCCCACTATTATTTTGCCAAACGTATGCCGAATCACTATTTGCATTCGAAAATCGTGGGTTCTCGAATTAGTCTTGAGGAGTATACAGCGGCTAATTTAAGTGGTGAATTATGCAATTGGTATACAACTCATTTTTCCGGACTTACACTCGTTGAAGCTGAGCGAAATCCCGAAGAATCAATTGTAAAAGCAGTGGACGCGTGCAAAAAATACGATCTTGTCGGGTTTGTGGATCGTTTTGCCTCCTTCGTGCAAGAATTGAGGAAATTGGCAAACCTTCGTCGAGACTATCGATTCGCAAAACTCAATGTTACTGAAAACCGACCCTCTGTTAAGGAGGTCCCTCTGTCTGCGCGAAAAAAGATTGAAGAAGCCAATCATCTGGATATGGAATTTTATAAAAGAATAAGAATGGAAATAGCTTAAGAGTGTGTGGTCGATATAATATAATTCCAGATGCCGAAGCCTGGGCAAGTGCATTTGATTTGACGGCAGAGTTGAAATCAGCCGTTGCTGATTTAGCGCCGAGCTATAATGTTGCGCCGACCCAAAGTGTGCCAATTCTGAGAAATTCCGAAATTAACGGGACTCTTGAAATGGTGGAAGTGCGTTGGGGTTTGATACCGTCCTGGGCAAAAAATAAATCCATTGGATATAAATTGATCAACGCGCGCTCGGAAACGGTGAGCACTAAACCGGCCTTTCGTAACAGTGCAAAAATGAGAAGGTGTATCCTGCCGGTTAACGGTTTTTATGAATGGAAGTCTCTGCCAGATAGTACAGTCAAGCAACCTTATCTGATAGCGATGAGAGACCAAAGCCCTTTTGCGTTTGCCGGCTTATGGGAAAACTGGAGAGATCCTTCAGATGGCACGAATATCCAGTCTTGTACGATATTAACCACGAGAGCGAATAATATTATGGCGAGCATTCATCAGCGAATGCCGGTCATACTTGCTGCGAATCACCTGAAAGCCTGGTTGCAAACACCAATAGAAGGTTTCTGCGAATTTCTGAAGCCCAGCGATTCAGAGAGCCTGTCTATTACACCCGTAAGTCGTTATGTAAATAACCCCAGGAATAATGATGTAAGATGCATTGAATCTTTGGATTATTCCACAGAGTAGTACTTCGTCATTGTTGTATTGGGGGGCAGCTTGGTTGAGAAGTGGTCAGCTGTTAGCTGCGGGAGCGCAGGACTAGGTGACTTCAGGCGAATGTTACAGGCAGTTGGTCGCTTTTTGGCTGATAGACTCGTCAATACAAGCTCAACAGAGTACGAGCACAATGTCCGCGGGTAGAAACTGTTGCAGAATGTCTTTATGTGGGTTTTGTTCTTATGAACAATGACCTGAGAACTTTGATAAGATACGTTGACTATCAAAGCTTCTGTTGTAGATATTGAGTGGTTCAACATTGAACTGACTTTATTAACGATCTGGAAATATGCGATTTATCAGACAAACATTTTATTGTTCGGTTATACCGGTATGCAGTTTGTTTATGGGCCTTTTATTGGGGTGTGCCAGCGAACGAACGCCAGTAACCTTTGACCATTTCGAGTCAGTCGATATTAACGATAAACTGGAGTCGGAATCTTATATCCAAAAAACACAAAATTTTTTGGTCATTATGGACACCTCGTCAACAATGGAGAAACGCTATCTTTATGAAGCATTCGAGAGCTCAGGAGTTCCAACTCTGTTTGAAGTAGAGAAAGAAATTCTTAGACGTTTTAATCAGGCTATTCCGTCGATTAATTTAAACGCTGGCATCAGGACTTATGGTTTTGGTAGCTGCCAGGATTGGGGTTTTTCCGCAATTCGGCTGGTGTTGGGACCGTATTCAAAGGATTCGTTTACCAATGCGTTGGCGACAATCGAGTGTGTGGGTGGGGGATCCCCGCTGGATTATGCTCTGGATGAGGCGAGTGAGGATATCTCCGGACTCAAAGGTAATACGGCTCTAATTCTTTTGAGTGATGGTCAAATTGATACTTCAGCAATGGAAGCAGCGTTCGATATTCGAGATAATTATAGAAAGCGAGTGTGCATCTATACGATCTCCCTGGGAAAATCCAGCCATAGCCGAATGGGTATGAGACGTCTTGCGGCTATTAGTGGTTGCGGGTTTTCGGTATCTGCCGAAAAATTAGGTGAAAAACAAGGGATGTCACAATTTGTCGAAAAGATCTTTCTTCAAAAGAGCTATAATTCGTCTCGTCCGGAGAGAGCTCGGCAACACTAGATGTGTTGTCCGGGAAACGCGATCCTCCTTAGATAATCAATATTGAATGACTATTATGAAAGAATTTTTTATGCAATATTTCCCTGCGCTTGGGGAAATGGCCAATGTGCATCCAGTGCTTGTACATTTTCCAATCGCCTTGCTAACAATGTACCTTATTGTTGAAATTTGCAGCGTGTTTAGCAAAGGTGAAGAATTAAGAATCACTGCAAAATGGATGTTATATTTGGGTACTGTTGGGGCTTTGGTATCTGCAGTTGTTGGGCTTCTTGGCGCGGAACATGTTTTTCACGAAGGAGATGTTCATGGGCTCATGCAAAAGCATCGGGACTATGGGCTTAATGTATTGGCCTTGTCTCTGCTACTCTCAACCTGGAAAATATTTTCGATTGAGGAATCTACAGGTGTTGCTCGTCTTATCCAGATTTTTATAGGTATTGTAATTGTTGTAAATTTGAGCCTGGGAGCGGATAGAGGGGCTTTGATGGTTTACAAATATGGTGTCGCGGTTGATGCTGTACCCAGAGAAGAATTACCAGCAGTAGCGGGCCATTCGCATGGCAACGGCGGAATCGGCGCTGAAATTGGAGAGTGGTTTCACGGCTTGACAGCAGAGGAGCATAAAATCAGAGCGCATAGTCATTAGCTAGATAGATGACTGTTTATCCTAAAATTGCCTTCTCGTATAGGCAGACTGCCCGAGAAATGCTGGCTGCCGGATTCCGACTGCCACTACAAGTGATATAGTTTCCGAAGCTAAAAAGCCCCGCCGTCCTGTTTGCCGGGAATGTAGTAGCTGGGCGTAATGAATTTGAATGCGTTAGCTATTTTTTGGGCTTTTTCCCGTTTTACCTGGTTATCTGCACGCATTGCTGCGAGTTGGGTTCCAAAGATATCGTCGAAATAGGCGCTGGCGGCGTCTTTTCTTTCCTGTTCTGTATTAAATTGCTTGCGTATACTGCTCAATTCGCCGGAATCAAGCCAGTAACCCGCGCAAGTTTGGCATTCATCGACTTCGACCTCTCTTTTTACGCTATAGAAATGTCTTAGCATAAGTGTCGATTCACATTTTGGACAATGCCTGCGCTCATTGTGATCGACTTGAACATTTTCATCCACTTCGATCAACAATAATTCCTCGCCTTCTGATTCGTGTGGCTCATCCAGTTTTTTTAATTCAAATTGATCAAACCAGATGCCACCGCATCCACCCTGACAAATATCAACGGTAATGTTTCCCACCGTTTTTTCAATTAGAGTGTTACTACAAGCGGGACATTTCATGATAATTCCTCGAATAATTGTTCAACGCGTTAAATGTTACAGTCTATACTCGAAACAGTCATCTAATGATAGTCGATTCTTAGAAGGCCGTGGGAACACAGACTGAATTGTTCGTTTAAAAGATTCGAAATAATCTGTACGCGGTCCGGTTGCAGAATTCGCCTGAAAAAGCATTCTGTGTCAAACTGACCACCAGATATTACCATCGAAGAGGAGATTAAAATGAGTGGATTTGCTGCTTTTGTTATTGTTTTTTTGATTCTTGCGGTAGTGCTTGTGTTAATGGGTGTTAAATCGGTACCACAGGGAATGGAGTATACGGTTGAGCGATTTGGCAAATACACTGGAACCCTGCATCCGGGTTTAAACCTTATTGTGCCGGTTGTTGATCGTATTGGACACGAGTTGAATATGATGGAACAGGTGATGGATGTGCCTTCCCAGGAAATTATTACCAAAGACAATGCCATGGTTACTGTTGACGGCGTTGTTTTTTTTCAGGTGATTGAAGCTCCAAAAGCTGCCTATGAAGTCAATAATCTGATTAATGCGATTTTGAATCTGGTGATGACCAATATCCGTACTGTGATGGGTTCGATGGATCTGGATGAGCTATTGTCGAAACGGGATCATATCAACGCCCGGTTGCTGGACGTTGTTGATGACGCGACATCGCCGTGGGGTATTAAGGTAACCCGTATCGAAATAAAAGACATCGCACCGCCCAGAGATCTGGTGGACGCCATGGCCCGGCAAATGAAAGCGGAGAGAGATAAACGCGCATCTATTCTGGAAGCCGAAGGGCAGCGGGCTGCTGAAATTTTAAAGGCCGAGGGTGAAAAGCGATCTGCTATTTTGGATGCGGAAGGGCGTAAAGAATCGGCATTTAGGGATGCGGAAGCACGTGAACGCCAGGCCGAAGCAGAAGCCAAAGCAACTATGGTGGTTTCAGAAGCGATTGCCAGTGGCGATATTCAGGCAGTGAATTATTTTGTTGCGCAGAAATATATAGAAGCATTGAAGGGTGTTGCTATGGCGGAGAACAGTAAACTGATTATGATGCCTCTGGAATCCAGTAGTGTCATTGGTGCTTTGGCTGGAGTCGCGGATCTGGCAAAAGAGGCTTTAGGAAAAAAAGAGAAATAGAATAATGGAAATGATTGCGATTGAATTCTGGCATTGGTGGATATTTGCTGTTGCGCTGGTGATCCTGGAATTATTTGCGCCAGGCTCGTTTTTTTTGTGGATGGGGATTGCTGCGGCAATTATCGGCGCTATTGTTGCGTTTATTCCACAATTGGCTTGGGAATATCAGGTACTTGGGTTTTCTGTATTTTCGGTTGTGAGCGTGGTGTTCTGGAGAAGGCATTTGTCCAAAAATCCGCAGCAAAGTGATGTGCCAACGCTGAATCGACGCAGTGCACAATATATTGGTCGGGTATTTACTCTTGATACGCCGATTGTTAATGGCCGAGGAAAAATTCAGGTCGATGATTCTTTGTGGAAGATCAAGGGGGCGGATTGCCCCGAGGATTCTCGAGTCAAAGTAGTGGGTGTTGAGGGTGTGATATTAGTTGTAGAGGTAGTTGATTGAGTGGGACTTTTAGTCTGTTTGTCATTAAATATTAATGGCTCATGGTTTTAGTGGCAAACTTACTTAATAGGTAACTGCTCGCCCCTCTATGGGTGATCTGTTTCGGAAGACGCCGTAAATACATCCTTGTAGGCTTGGATGCGGCTTCCCTGCCGCATACACTTCCTCCACAGATCACCCATAGAGGGCTGTTTCGATTAGGGGGCAAGTTGTTACCTTAATAGCTCAAATTAAGTATAAAACTTGTGGATCTTTTTTCTCAATTTAACGATCTCTGCAGCGTCCGAGACTTTCCCGTATCGAATATTTTGATACAGTGCGGTAATGGAGAGTATTTGATTGCTTAAATCCGGACGCCGAACAATCGCTCTGGTTGCGAAATCGCCTGCACTTTCAGTCGCTGTTTTCGTTAAACCGGTTGCCGAGATTTTTTTACAAAAACGCTGGTATAGAATCACAGCTTGATGGAGGTTTTTCTTCTGATTGTATAGGATTACAATCGAACTCAATGCCAGCGTAATCATAACTGTGCCAACCAGGATGAAAACCATGCTTTGGATATCGTCAATTCCCAGTTTTGATAGAAATTCATTTTGGCTGACAGCGTTATAGGTAATGATCCATCGGTGCCATGCGTGATCAACCGTCGCCCAGGCAAAACGTAAATTCAACACCAGGTTGGAAAGTCCAGCTAAATCTGTATTGGTAAATTCGAAGCGGTCATATTCATAACCGCTAACGGAACCAATGCCTTGCTCGATTCGTTCAGGTGCGACTGCAGCAGTTGGGTCTATGCGAACCCAGCCTTTTTCACCCAACCATACTTCTGCCCAGGCATGAGCATCGGATTGTCTGACTTCGAGAAATTGTCCGAGCGTATTGAATTCACCACCCTGATAACCAGTGACGACACGAGCAGGTATACCCGCAATCCTCATTAAATATACAAATGCAGTGGCGTAATGTTCGCAGAATCCGCGTCGTCCGGTGAATAGAAACGATTCGATAGGTTTTTCTTCATAGAGAGGGGGCGTCAAGGTGTAAAAAAATGTTTCTTTGTTGAAAAAATCCAGGGCTTGTCGAACGATAGCTTCTGTCTGCGAACTGCCTTGTTGCCAATGGCTGATCAGGCTAAGGATACGCTGGTCAGGCGTTGCAGGTATCTGCAAACCTAGTTTTTTTTCCCAATCGCTTAGCTGGCCAGTTTTATATTGGGTATAAGAGGTTAATGTGTATGATCTTCGCTGTGTTACTGGTTTTCGAGCCATTAGCAGCAGGTCAGCAGTCTGACGAATCCGATGGGGTAAATTCGATGGAATATCCAATGCGAACAGCCATTTTTGTCCATGAGGCTCTAATGTTACTGTGTACTGGTACGCGTTGCTCAGAAATGTGTTGCCGTGAGCGATACCTAATGGCTTTTTAATGATGTCCCACTGTTGACCATCGAATTTCCAGAATACAGGGCCACGCCAATAGCGTTGTTTCGGAGCCGGAGGCTCGCCGTCAAATTTTACTCGAAATGCCAATTTTGAAGATTGACTCAATTGGCTTATCTGGCCGGGTCGCAGCGAATCGCTAAGACCGGTCGTTGCAGCATTTTGCGGTAGCGGTAGAGCGATATTAGGTGCAGGTATTCTGGGAAACAGAATGAACATCAGGATCATAATGGGTAATGCTTGTAACATCAATGTGCCAGTTAACTTGAGGGTTGCATTGATGTTCAGCCGCTTTTTTAAAGTGATCGTTATCAGTGCGGCTGTCAATAATCCGGTGACTAACAGTACGTAGGCTGCCATCAGTAATGACTGGTTGAAAAGAAACTGGGTAATGGCGGCAAAGAATGATAAAAACACGACCAGGTAGAATTCATTACGATGTTTGATTTCCAGGATCTTAAGCGCCAGTGTCGTTATAAAGAAACTTGTGCCCGCCAATAGTCCAAGATAGCTTTTATGCTGGCTGTAAATCAGGATTATGCCTGTCAATGTAATCAGGAATAACAGCAAACCGCCAGGTAACATTCGTGGATACTTAATTCCAGCTAACCTGTAACTGAATAAAGCGACAAAGAAACCGAACACAGGAGCGGGAATATGAGCAGCATGGGGCAGTGTTATCAAAGCAGCCACGAAGATAACAAATATCAAAGTTTTATTGTCGAAATTATTATGGACTAAGGTTTTCATGTTTTTGTCGAATGACCTGTATGAAATAAAAATTTCATCGAGCAGTTTGTTCAGTGATTAAGGTGCAAGCTTTTGACTGTTGGCGTTGCGTAAATACGTCTTCCTGAACCTGGCTGCAACAATTTGCAAACCGGTTAAATAAACAGATGGAAATGTGCATAAATTTATAGCAGAGCTAAAGACTTTAAGCATTCCCTGTGATGCTGATTTCCTTTGTCCGGTGCTTTTAAAAAACCAGGCAATTTCAATCCATAACGGATACCAGACGCTTCTGCGTCGAGAACCATTCGGCACAAAAGACTGATTTTATCTTCAAGCGAATTTCCGGGTGTTTGATCAATGTCCAGCCAGAGTTCTGATGAAAATTCACTATTGAATTGTTTGCTATTAACACCCTGACCTTTAGCGAATGATTTCCAATGTATATGACGAAGAGATTCACCGCTCTGGTAGGGTCGCAAACCTACAAAATCATCATTTCCCTGGTGGGAGTATTCAGTACCGTCCGGCAAAGACTGTGAATCGGCCATGCTAAAACGGTAGTCAGCAGGTTGCGGGTATACCAGAATTTTTTGCCGGAACCTTATTGGTGACCAGGCCTTGAACAGCCCTAGTGGGTAGTCGTTGAAAACAGTTAAGGTGCCATAGGATAGCCAACCCCGGTGCTGAGTGCGTAAGTTTATTTGCGGCGTAGCGGTTGAATAGGCAGGCAGGTCGACAGATACTACTTTGGCGTGTCGAAGGGATAGGTTTAGATGTATTCTGGGGACAGTTGAATTATTCGTTATCTGGAATGCACAGCTAACCCATCCTCCGGCGAAAACAGTGCTGGATTTCCCCACCTTTATTGATAGCCCGGTCATCGACAGGAAGGTATGGAAAATGGATGTCAGGCTAATAGCGGCCAGAAAAAAAGTAAGTACGAAGCCTAAATTATTGTTGTATACGATAGACGCCATCAGCATGATGATTAGTAATAACCCACACATTAAGCCTGATTTTGTCGGCAGAATGAATATTCTATTGTGAGACAGAGTGACTTCATCGCTTGCCGGTTTTTCGCCGACAAAAAAGCGATCCAGGCTAAATCTTTCGGAGAGTGACAGGCTCATAGTGTTTGCAGCGGTTAGAATTTTGTTGAAGTGTTAAGGAGCGAGGATTCAATAATATACGAATCTTGACTTGTCTTTTTGTCCGTCTTCACGGCGTAGCAACAGTTGCGTAGCCCTGCTATGCGCCTGTTGCTACGCCGTGAAGACAAACAATAATCCTGCGTCAATCTTTCCCATATTATTAAAACCTCGCTCCTAAGTGCACTAAATTGTAATTTGTCACGGTATAAAAACGTTTTCCAGGATTGGAGCCACCACGTCTTCCGCCGAGGCAGTGGACGACTGTGTTTGTCGAAGTCTGTGACCGGCCACTGCGGGGAGGATTTGCTGAATGTCTTCGGGAAAAACGGCGTCTCTGTTATCTAGAAAAGCCCAGCTTTTTGCGGCATGTAGAAGCGCTTGGGCCGCCCGTGGCGAAAGACCTAATTGGTAATTTGTGGAATGACGGGAATAGTCAACGATATCCTGCAGGTAATCCAGGAGTGGTTCGGAGGCATGAACATCGAACACGCGGGATTGTACCTGCTCCAGTTGTTGGGGTGGAAGGCAGACAGGAAGCGTTTTCATCAGGCTTTGGCGGTCTTTACCTTTTAACAACGATCTTTCTGCCTGCCTGCCTGGATAACCCAATTGAATACTCATCAAAAATCGATCAAGTTGGGATTCAGGTAGTGGAAATGTGCCGATCTGATAATTCGGGTTCTGGGTTGCTATAACGAAGAATGGATTGGGAAGTGAAAGGGTATTGCCGTCTACGGTGACCTGATGTTCTTCCATGGCTTCCAGCAGTGCGCTTTGTGTTTTTGGGGTGGAGCGGTTTATTTCATCTGCGAGTACCATTTGATTGAATATAGGCCCTGGATGGAATTTGAATTCGTGGTTTTTTGCATCGAATATTGTGGCGCCAATAATATCCGCGGGAAATAAATCACTGGTAAATTGGATTCTTTGAAAATCAAGTCCAAGCAATTCTGCAAAAGTATGGGAAAGTGTCGTTTTACCCACGCCAGGAATATCTTCGATTAATAAATGCCCACCTGCCAGAACACAACATAAAGCCTGTTTAATTTGGTGCTGTTTTCCCAGAAGGATATTTCCGGCCAGACTGATAAGATTGTTCAGAGAATCATGCATTAAAGGTCATTGCTAGTATTTAGAGCTGAATACAGTATAGAACGAAGAAGAAACAGAAGGGCAATTTATGCTGTTAAAGTCTCAAGAATATTCAAACAGGGCGATGAATTTTCTTCGATTCGAAATAAAAAAAAAGAGAATAGCCACCAAAATTTTGTATTTGTCCTAAAGTTAAACGTATAGGCGACTAAGAGGCTTTAAATTTTCGGAGAGTATCCTTAATGGTTATCCAAAATTTACACGTTGTCGCTCTGGATAAAAACGCAATACTGATGGGTGAGATTCGATGTTAGCTCGAGAACTTAGAAATTTTCAGCGTGTAACTTATGAAAAAGGTGAAACTATTTTCAATGCCGGGGAAGTGGGTAAACATGCTTATGTCATAAATTCCGGAGGAATAAAGCTCTTTCTTCAAGATGGAGAGGAGCAGAAAATCGTCAGCCTTATGAAACCGGGAGAGGTTTTGGGAGAAATGGCTATTATTACCGGGGAACCCAGAACAGCTACTGCAGAAGCGACCGAGCATACAGAAATACTGGTTGTTGATGATAATGTACTACATAGTATTCTGAATAGATGTTTGCCGCTGGTTAAATCTTTGATGGAGCAGTTTATTAATAGAATCCGGGAAACCGAAAATAAAATAAAAAACGGACAGTTCAATTTTTCTGCGGAACGATGTAACAGAATGGAACAGACTCTGCGTCAGATAATCCAGAAAACTGAAGAGGGTCTTTCTGCAGAGGGCGTTTCGGATGCTGAATCAAAACGAGTATTTTCATCGATCCATGAGTCCTGTTTGGGTGCATTGGAATGATCATGGTTTTGTATATTGATTAATCATATTTCGACCTTTTTTTTGAAGGCTGTCAGCCTGATTGTTTTGGCTGCTTCATCAGAGCTAACATGAAGGGTCTCACCTATTCCAAATAATCAAGGGTTTGCACCCTAATAATAAATTTTGCCGAGTAGAGGCCATCTGACTCCGCAAGATCGAAAATCCGATTAAATAAAGCCGATCCACACTGCAAGCGCCCTGTCCGGATAGGTGCGTAGTATTTCTGCGATGTTGAATTATTCGATAGATTTCGTATCACTGAAATATTGGCGCCAGTTGATGACATGCGGATTTGCTTTATCTTGTTGGTGTAGTTGACGCAAAGTAATTCGCAGCGCTGCACGAGTAATCCGTCTTTCTGGTTTCGGATATTCACCAGGAATGGTTCCACTTAAGATGGCTTGTATTAGATCTCTTTTTTCTGTGATGTAATCAGGTGATCCCCACTGGTCTAAGATCTCATTGAAATTCTTGTAGTGGGATAGGTTAAAAGGTACAAACTGTCCGTTTTGGTCGACCAGTGGATTCGGTGGGTGAATAGTCAGGCTGGGGGTGAGATGACTCGGTATCGGAATATTGGCTGAATGGGTTCTGTGGCTCGCCAGAAGCTTTGGCAATAGATGGGTATGCGGACCTTCTGGAGTTTTGGTAACGCCTATCGGTTGATACACTTCGAATCTGCCCAGATTCGATATAACGACCCTTGGGGGGCTCGTTTGAATCACCGCATTCCAGACTGTACTGGCCAGTTTCAGATAGGATTGACCTTCTGCTTCTCGAAGCAGTGTTATTAGTGATAAATCATCGGTTCTGACGCAGAAATCGATATTCGCGGCAGCGACGCCCATATCAAAGAGGATCGCTTCTCTATCCACTTTATGCAGGGCATCGCGATCCGGTCCCAGTTCGGTGATTGCATTTCTTCGACTTCTGGTTGCGGCTGCAGTCGGCAGGCAGAAAGCGACACCCTGTTGCCACCGGTCTGGGTTGCTACTCAGGGTTTCATAGGCTAGCGGCTGTACATCTTTATCAAGTACGATACGAATGGCTCCGCGATTCGTTGCAATCGTGAGTTGATCAGATCTGTCAATGGTTAATTGTTCTACCCGGTCGCGGTTAAATTCGGCGATGGCGCCGAATGAGCCAATGCTGAAACTGCTGGCAGGTGAGTTTAGGTGCTTTCGAAGAACGGCGCTGATTTTTTCAAGGTTTGACATGATAGAGTTCTCGATTGGACAATTGACATCTCTCTATAGGCACCACAAACGGGCTGCCTTGAGTGGATCCGATATGGGCACGGATTTCAAAACAGCGAGCAAGATTTTCTGCTGATAGTACTTCGGACGGTTTACCCTGCGCGATGATCTTGTGTTCGCTCAGCAGAAGCAATCGGTGGCAATAACGAGCCGCGAGCGTCAGATCATGAATCACGATCACAATACCCATTCCCGAATGCGAAAGTTGGGCAAATTTCTCCATGATATCCAGTTGGTGACCAGGGTCCAGCCCGGTTACCGGTTCATCGGCCAGCAGCAACTGGGGTTCAACCGCCAGTGCACGCGCTAACATCACTCGGGCTCGTTCGCCTCCGGACAGAGTGTCCACAGCACGATCAGCTAGCTGGCTGATATCGCATACGCGCAGTGCTTGCGCTACGATTTGATGGTCATTCTTAGACGGGCCTCTCCATGGACTTCGGTGAGGCAAGCGGCCTAACATCACCAGAGTATCGACTGAAATAGGCCAGTGGCTGTGGTTCCCCTGTGGTAAATAAGCCATGTTGCGGGCCAATTGCTTTCGACTGATTTCCGCTAGACCTTGTCCTAGAAAATGTATATTTTTTGAATTTGATGGCAACACGCCGGACAGAGTGCGCAGCAAGGTAGTTTTTCCTGCGCCGTTTGGGCCCATTAGCCCAACCAGTTCTCCACACTCCATGCTGAAATTGATCCCGCTTAAAATCGTTGATTTTTCGAATTTGACTGAAATATCGGTGGCTTTCAGAAGTTTCATGGTAAATCCTTTTTGATCTTCAGGATCAAGGATAAAAAGAAGGGTGCTCCAATGAGTGCGGTTAATACACCCAGCCTGAGTTCCTGGCCGGGTGAAAGAATACGAACTGCGATGTCTGCGGTGAGAGTCAGGCAGGCTCCTCCCAATGCACTGGCGAAAATCAAGGTGCTTGGTTTATGTGAGACCCACCGCCGTAAAAGATGAGGAACTACCAGGCCGACAAAACCAATACTGCCGGAAACCGCTGTTGCCGCACCGACGGATAGTGCAACGCCTACGATCATCTGTGTGCGAACCCGGCTAAGGTTAACCCCGAGACTTTGCGCAGTTTCTTCTCCCAGAGTCAGCGCATCAAGAGTTCTACCCAAAACCAGGAGGAGGCTCCATCCGATAACCATAAAGGGGGCTGAAAGCCAGACATGCTCGAAACTGCGGTCTGCGAGAGAACCCATCAACCAGAACATGATCTCAAGGGCGGCGAAGGGATTGGGTGCAAGGTTAAGCGCTAATGATGTTAATGCTGAGGCAAAACTGGAGATCGCTATCCCGGTAAGAATAAGGCGCAGGGTTCCGCCATTTTTACCCCCGATCAGTTGTATTAGAATGACCGCGACCAGCGCCCCCAGAATGCCTCCTAATGGTAAAGCCAGCGAAAACAGTCCCGAAAGTCCAGTGTAAATTGTGATTACCGCTCCAAAGGATGCAAATGACGAAACACCGATTAAACCGGGTTCGGCAAGAGGATTGCGCAGAAAACCCTGTAAGGCTGCGCCACCAAGACCCAGGGTGATACCGATCATTAATCCCAATATGGCCCGAGGTAGCCTAATTTCCAGCAGGATCAAATGAGCCGGATCTGATTCATTGCCTGATAGAATACCGGATAGCTCCTGCCAGCCAACGGTCGAGGGGCCCACCAGCAGTGATCCCAGGAAAGTCAGCAGAGTCAGGGAAACCAGCACGGCAAACAAGATCGGATGTTCGCATGGAAACCATCGAAATAACTGTCTTCGAAGAGTCATCGGCGGTTTTCCTCTAATGCTCTATGCGACCGCCATTGTTGTCGGGTATAGGCCAGGTGTTCGATGGCTTCTATGACAAACGGTGTGCCGCAGGCCCACAACTGATCAGGGATACGAACAACTAATCGATTACCCGCAAAGGTTCTGAACGCGGGGTGCTGGAATGTTCCTCTGGCAACAGAGTACTTTCGGTTGTGCTTGCGGCGCATGACGATGATGTCTGGCTGCAGTGAAATTAGACTCTCAAGGGCGAAGTGGCCGCTTCCGGAAATACCCTGTTGTGCGGCAAGGTTGACCAAGCCTGATGCTTCCATGATTGCTCCACTTAAGGTATGACTCCCGGACGTCAGCCCGTTTTGCCGATAATAAGTGGCGACCGGTCTCGGTTGAGTGATTGACGCAGTCACTACCGTAAGACGCCGGTCAAAAGCATCGATCAAATATTCACCTCTTTGTGTTTCGTCAATTGCCTCGGCCACCGTTCTCAGATTACGCCGGATGTCTTCGATGTTTGCAGCGACCGGGATTTCGACCAGATTAAAACCCAGCCGTTTCAGCAAAAAAACCGTGGGGCGGGAGGTAAATGAGCCGGCGAGAACCAAGTCAGGGTTTAGTAACAGGATTTCTTCCGCCCACCCGTGATTTTGATGAAGTCCAATCGCTTGCTTGTGCATCATTGAGGCCTCTCGCTTTGCTGCCAGATAACTCACCGAAGCAATCTTGTCGGGGTCGGCCAGCAGCATCAGCAACTGGTCAGTACACAAGTTCATCGAGACTATGTGCTGGGGTTTCGCGGAGATCGGTTCTGTCATAAAAAGAACCAAAAAAATGAATAACATGCGCATCGCATGTGTTTCGAGATTTATACATCCTGCAAGGACAGAGGGATATTTAGGCTCCAATTGAAAGATACTTTAGTTAAAAAAAGGGCCCAATGCGGCACGTAAGCCGCCATATACCGCGACTCCCGGCGTCGTGAAAGTAAACACCTCCTGGTAATCCTCATCCAGAAGGTTCTCGCCCCGTACGAATAATTCCACACCTTTGTAGACTTCAAATGATGCTGCTATGCTCAGCAGTGTGTAGTCATCCAATTTGACAATGGATCGGTTGAAAAATGGGTCAAAAGCAAAGTCAGTTTGGTTGCCGTTGTATTTGACACCGAAGTTTACATTACCCCGATTTCCAAACAGTTGGAAGCCGTAGTTCAAGTTAGCGCTGGCTATATGCTCGGGTTGGCGTACCAGTCGGTTGCCGTTGGAATCCATCGACGAAGTCCAGGTATAAGCACCTGTCAAATCCAGTCCTTCGGTAATATGGGTCTGCAAGGCGATTTCGACGCCCTCAATCCGGGTTCGGCCCGATAAATTAATAGCCGATCTGCCGGTGCCTTGAATGAGGCTTTCGATCCGGTTGTTAAAATAAGTCGCGTCCAGAGTGATCTGCTCATGGAGAAGTTTTTGTTCAATCCCGGCATCCCATCCATGACTTTTTTCCGGTTGCAGGTCAGGGTTACCCTGGAAGTTTTGAGTGAAGCCAAAAAGTTCAAAAATGGTCGGATTCTTCACTCCCGTGCCATAGCTCGCATGCGCTCGGGTCGCGGTTTCCTTTACTAGATAGGAAAACGTTGCCCGGTAGGTCGTAGCGTCTTCAAACAGTTTGTCATTATTATCATGACGCACACTGCCGGATACAAACAATCGGTCGAATAAACCCAAGCGATACTCACCAATATAACTGGTGGTATCAATGCTGCGGTCGATATTGCTGAAAGCGCTGAATGTACGAACCTGGTCACGTTCATGTTCCAGTAAAAAAGTCAGCGCGTGGTTACTTTGCGCCAGCGCAGGCGTATCCACAAGTAGGTTGGTCTGATAGGCATATTTGCTGCTCGACCCGTCAAATTCACTGCTGAGTTGTTGTTTTTGAAAACTGTCTCTTTTGTTTCCCGAGTACGTGGCCCTTAGCTGATGTTGCCATTGAATCCAATCGGTGTCCTCGAACAGATTCAATTTTGAATATATGCGGCCGTAGCTTTGATGGACATTGCTTTCGTTATCGGCATCAATGGCTCCAATGCCGCCTTGAAAACCATCGGTTTGCAGCTCTGACCGAACCAATCGTCCGTTGAGACCGATTTCCAGGGTTTGCAGAGAAGGCATAAGGTTTTTCAATGGATGAACAGACAGGTTTCCATAAGCGGTTACATTGGTATTACGGTCTTTTTCGATTGAATTCTCTGCAATGGAAGTACCCTCAGATACAAAGCTTGTCGCACCCGCTGAGAAATCGAAATGTTCTTGCCAACCACCACTAATTCCACCACCCACCTGATGAGTACCAAAAGAACCGCCTTCGACCTTCGCATTAACTTTCAGTCCGCTTTCGCCCTTTTTGGAAATAATATTAATGACTCCTCCAATCGCATCACTTCCGTACAATGCGCTTTGTGGGCCGCGAATAATCTCGATTCGTTCAATATTTTCAGCCAATAGATTTCCAAAATTATATTCCGAACCGCCACTGGGATCATTTAGTTCGATTCCATCGAGCCGAACCAATGTTTGGTTTCCCTCGGCGCCTCGGATGCGAACCTGAGTGAAAGCACCGAATCTTCCGCCGGATTGATTGACAGCGATTCCCGGAACCGTGCGCAGGATATCCGATACATAAATTGTTTGTTGCTGTTCGATTTCCTCTGCAGTGATCACCGTCACCGCACTACCTGTCTGTGTAGTCTGTGTGGGAACCAGGTTTGCGGTGACAACCATATCCGGAAGCTTTTCTGCTGGTTCCTCGGCTGCCGATAGCGAAAAGGAAGAAACTGCGCATAAGGCGAAAACAAAATGGTTGGGAATGGACATAAGGGCCAAGGGTGGCCTTCTAAAAAGAGTACGCATACAAATCTTCATATTTTCAACGTTGCAAACGCCGACAGAAGATGTACGAGAAAACACGCATGCAGTTTCCGGCGACAGATAATGTGCCTGGGCATCCTGGAAACGAGGTGGATTTTGATTGTTTCGGCAGTCATGAACAAACAAGCTCGACGCCGAAACGATTGAATCCGGATGTAGCACTTTATGCGCATCACCGAAAACGGATTTCCGTCCCGCTAATAAACCTCGATCGGCGGAAGGGTGATACTTGCAGCGGCAGGTTTCCTGGCTCACGAGTCAATGCGTTTATCCGGCCTTCCCGGTTTCCCAGTGGCAAAAATTCGGATAAATACTCGTCGTATACAGTTGCGGGTCAGCCAGGGCTTTGTTCCAGCGACTAAAGAAAGTCTGTGGATCTATACCCTGTTCCCTATTGCTTCCCCCGTATGGGGAACCGAAGCTGGGGGAACATTATCACCTTGATGTTTTATGGTCAAGATTGATGCTTTTTAGGACATAGCATTCTGCGCCACGTTACTTCAATAGCTGGGGTGTTAGCGTAGAGATGCTTTGGGCTGCGACTATAAGTGTTTGGTGGATTCGTTGGTTGGGTTGGCAAAGCAAAACGTGACTGCTTGCTCTGTGTTTGAACGTATCCAGTTTGATGGTTTTTATGGTTCCATTTCAATTTCAATTTTTTTTGCGAGCTTTTTAAAATCCTTTTTTGCATCCTGCACGGCATTGGCATGACTGCCGATAGCGCCATCCGC
>Ga0209992_10001854_pt1 | contig 20812 bp, 24 predicted proteins | sample 2SBtaG_2_FD_182564 | JGI IMG/M metagenome (GOLD analysis project Ga0209992, IMG submission 182564) | Deep subsurface microbial communities from Kolumbo volcano to uncover new lineages of life (NeLLi) - 2SBTROV12_ACTIVE470 metaG (SPAdes)... | ecosystem: Environmental > Aquatic > Marine >... | reverse complement strand
ATACGCTCAAGTGCATATTTAGTACAAATTTTGATGATTTCTTCTTTGACTTGTTTTTTACTGGGTTGGTTGATTGTTAAAAGATTTTGAGTGATCTCACTACACGCTTTGGCAAGTGCAGGATCCAGTTTATTCATGAATATTCATTGTAATTTAGACATAAATTCGTTAAATAATCTTGCTTGAGGTCTATCTTCGTGTTTTTCTTTTGGATTTGTTACTTCTAGCTGGTTTTCTTTTCACTACTCTTTTCTTTGTAACCTTTCTAGCTGGTTTTCTTTTCACTACTCTTTTCTTTGTAACCTTTCTAGCTGGTTTTCTTTTCACTACTCTTTTCTTTGTAACCTTTCTAGCTGGTTTTCTTTTCACTACTCTTTTCTTTGTAACCTTTCTAGCTGGTTTTCTTTTCACTACTCTTTTCTTTGTAACCTTTCTAGCTGGTTTTCTTTTCACTACTCTTTTCTTTGTAACCTTTCTAGCTGGTTTTCTTTTCACTACTCTTTTCTTTAATTTACCCTCTTTCAGATTTTTCAAGTTCTCAATTTCAGTTTGAATTATATTTATTTCATCCCTGATGTGTTTTTTAGGATCTATTTTTGAATAAATGAATTCAATAATTTTTAAATAATTAATTCCTTTATCTGTACGAACTAAAAATAATTCGTTAGAATTCACTGGAATACTGATCATTATTGCTTTTTCAAATTCAGTAATCGCTGATTTTTCATGACCAATTTTATATGCTAAATTTGTATAAAGATCTCTTTTTTGTATTGCATAATGAATTGACATTTTTACTTCGTCCCCTTCTAGTATTTGTGTGACGTTTTCTTTGTGACCTCCTGCTACAATTTCTCCTTTAACGTTAACAATACCTGCAAATTTCACTTCTGGATATATGTTCAGAACTTGTTTTGTTAATTCATTATAATTTATAGTCATGTTGTTTACTCTAAATTCTCCTTATTGTAAATATCTTTCATAGTGATCATTTTTTGTATCATTTTATTACATCTGAATTTATTCTATAGTTGGTTCAGGTTTTGTTTTTGATGAATCATTACCGTCCTTTTTTTGTTCTTTTCTGTATTCTATCTTTAGCCAAATTGGTGTAATGATAGTTGTCACTGCCACCATGATTACAATTGTAGAGTATACTTCTGATGTGAGAATTCCTGCTGTAACTCCAACTCCTGCAACAATTAATCCTACTTCTCCTCTTGATATCATTCCAATTCCTACTCTCATACCCTGAGCTTTATTTTTCAAAAACCACATTGCTGGTAATCCACATCCAAATAATTTTGTCATAACTGCAACTACTATGACTGCTCCACTTAGAATCAAAATATTCAAGTCTACTGCTCTCAGGTCTACTTGTGCTCCAATTATTGCAAAGAATAGTGGTGCAAAAATCAAACCAATCTTCCCAACATAATTCTCTATTTTTTCAAACACTTTGGTAGTTGAGAGTGCCATGCCTACTGCAAACGCCCCTACAATCGGTGACAGTCCTATGGATCCTGCAAGCGCCGCCGCCCCAAAAAATGCCGCAGTAGCAATTCCCTCTACACTTCCTTTTGCTTTCCAGATTCTTGGAGTGATGATTTTTGGGATTACTACTACTGCTACAATGAGCATTATTGCAAAGAATCCTAATACTTGTAAAATTGTCCATGTAACTTGAGTGATATCTATGTTGTCTACTCCTCCATCTGATGCTGCAATTGATGAAACAACTGATAATACTGCAATTGCTAAAATATCATCTACTACTGCTGCACCAATAATTAATCTAGCTTCGGGTGTTTTAATTTTTCCAAATTCACTTAGTACTTGAATTGAAATTGCAATACTTGTTGCAGTAAGTGCTGTAGCGATTAACATTGATTGTAATGCATCAAATCCAAATAGTTGGAAAACTGCAAGACCTGCAAAAAATGGGATTACTACTCCTAATGTTCCTACTGTAAATGATGCTTTACCTCCTTTAAGAAATTCTCTTGGTGTCATTTCAAGTCCTGCCATGAATAAGATTACAATTGCACCCATTTCTCCAAGAATTTTAATCTCATCATTAATTTGCAATAATTGTTTTCCATCAACTACAAAAAATCCTCCTAGCGCAAATGGCCCTACAATCATTCCAGCTAAAAGTTCACCTAATACAATTGGAAGTTTTAATCTTAGGAAAAGTTCTGCCATTAATTTAGCTGCAAAAAGAAGTATTCCTACGCCGATAATTGTTTGAATAAAATGGGCCTCACTCATTTTCCTCTGATCAAATCAAAGAAATATGTCATATAAGGTACTGCTTAGTTGAAAATTGTTTTGTTTTTGTTAAATTAAGCAATTTTTGAAGAATTTACAAAAACACCTTTCTTTGAAATCACTTGTCCTATTTCTTGACTTGAAATTTTATGTTTTTTGAAGATTGATTTGATTTTTGTTGCTTGATTTTCTGGTGCAATTACACAGAAACCTACACCCATGTTAAACGTCTTGTACATTTCCTCAACTTTTACTCCTTGTTCTTGCACTAGTCCCATAATTGGTGGAATTTTTGGTAGTGAATTAATTTGATAACCTATATTTTTTAGTCTTAATAGTTTGGTAAATGCTCCTCCTGTGATGTGTGCCAGACCATTAATTTTACATTTTTGAATCATCTCTAATACTGGATTTGTATAAATTTCAGTTGGTTTGAGCATTGCATCTCCTATATTTCCTACCCCTTTCACTTTATCTTTGATGGAATATTTTTTTAGTATTGCTTTTCTTGCAAGTGAATATCCGTTTGAATGAAATCCTGTACTATTTGCACCAATAATTACATTCCCTGATTTTATTTTATTTCCAAGAATCATGTCTTTTTTATCTAATAATCCTACAACCATTCCTGCTAAATCAAATGCAAATCCTTTACCCTCAATTACATCTGGCATTATTGCAGTTTCTCCACCTACAATTGGCATTGATGATTTTTTTGCACCCGTAACTAGACCTTCAACAATTTTTTTGAAAATTGTTACATCATTTTTATTTGAAGCAATATAATCTACAAATGATATTGGTGTTGCACCAATACAAATAATATCATTAACATTCATTGCAACACAATCAATTCCTATTGTGTTGTATTTTTTCATCATATTTGCAATTACTACTTTAGTTCCTACTCCATCTGTGTGTGTTGCCAAAAGTTTCCCCCCTGGAATTTCTACAATTCCTGCATAATGCCCAAAACCGTGTGTCATTTTTGCTTTTTTCTGAAGTTTGTGAGTTGATGAAATTAACTTCCCAATAGCTTTTTGACTTTGTTTAATCTGTGAAATATCTACTCCAGCTTTCTTGTAGGTTAGACCCATGGCTTGATGCTCCTATATTGTGAATAAAAGAATTTGCCTGTTAGTTCGATCACATGTACATGCCGGCAATCTCTTCTCTATGTTCTACGTATTTTTGAGATAACTCACTAAATTCGGAATTAATTCTCTCTTGGTCTTTTTGAAGATCAGTAATATCGATATTCATATCGTAGAGCCTATTTAGAGCCTCAATTAGTGTGGCAGCAGCAGCTGAATCTGGTGCAACCTTGTCTGCTTTTGCTAATAATGTCAAGCCTTGAATCTCTCTTACAATACATTCGTTTAATATTCCTCCAGGAATTCCTGTGATGAACCCTTGAGGAATCATACTGATGTCTTTGTCTGCCATTGTTCTGATTAGATCTTCTTCAGCTGCACAGTATGCTTTATCATCGTGTTCAGTACTTGCAACTCCATCTAAAATTACTATTTCTTTTGATCCTTTTTCTGCTGCCCAGTCTAAAATTGATGCTACTAGAGAATAAAGTCCTTCCATTCTCAATGTTATCTCACAAATTATTGCACATACTGTCCCTTCTTGGTTTGAATAGAATCTAAATGGATGGCGTAATCTACCTTTCATGAACACTGTGGATGGTGGAAGATATTTTGATCTCATCACTCCTATTTCATCCATTTTTAATTTCTCAATAATGTGATTTATTGCAACAGGACCGACTAATCCTGCACCTACAAATCCTGCAAAAATTATTGGATTTTTTAATTCTATTTTCTTTGTTTCAAATACTTCCGCTTCTGGAAATTTCTTTTGCACTAATTACGTCGATTTGTTCTGTCTAATTACTTTATTGAGTATTGTATATTTTTAAAATAGTCTGTATTTTTAAAATTTAATTGATTGAACTTTTTTGCTTACTAATGTTTCAACTGTAGGCTTTATTTTGTTTACATCATTTGGTTTGTACAATATCGATGATGCATTCAAACCCATTAATTTTTTTCTAGTGGCATCAGTCTTGTCTGCTGTTACCATAACTACTACTGCATTTGGATCCAATTTTTTGATTCCTTCTAGACCGTAATATCCGTCAAATTCAGGCATCATTACGTCCATAATTACGGCATCTGGATGAAGTTGACTATACAACTTAATAGCATCTTGACCATTTTTTCCTCGTCCGATCACATCCAAATCTTTGATCTGTAAAAATTCACATAATACTCCCATAGAATCCACATTATCTTCAACTACAATTACTGATACCATAATCATTTGTTCTTAGATGACATGTTTAGCTGTAGCTTGTTTAATTTGATGATACATTGCTTGACAAAAGATTAGGACCATTACTTTTTAGACATGCTAACTAAATTTTTGATAAAAATTGGTTCATTTCTTGCAATAATGACAGGTTTGATATTTTATGGATATTATTTTTCTGATCCTGCTGATAAATTTCTATTTTTTAGTATTTCTATAACTGCAATTTTTGCATTTGGTGCAACTGCTATTCTTTTGGTAAGACATGTTTTGTCTGAGGTAAAAAAATTTACCAAAAATACTGATTTGATTTCTGATGATGGGACGACATTATTGAAAATAGAAAATAATGATGAGTTGGGTCAATTAGGCGATTCTATTAACAAATTAAGTGAAAAATTTATTGAGAAATCAAAAAATTATGAATCAAAAATATTTGAATTAGAAAATAAAGATAATGAATTACAAACCAAAATTCAATATTTGGATGAAACAAAAAGACAATTGAAGCAGACAATATTTGAATTAACAGAACAAAAGAAAATAGAAAAAAGATATCTTCGAGAACTAGAATGGAGAAGTAATATTGTAACTAATCTTGTAGATGAAGCTAAAAAAGCTGACCAGCTTAAATCTGAGTTTACTTCTATGATTTCACATGAACTAAAAACTCCGTTAACTCCGATAATTAGTTGGTGTTCTATTTTAGAACAAGATGCATATGGTGTTTTAAATCCAAAACAACGCCAAAGTATTGAAAAAATTCATCATAATGCCGATAAATTAGTGACCATGGTTGGCGATTTGCTGGATGCACGAAAACTTGATTTGGGTAAAATGGCATTCACTTTATCTGATTTATCTTCATGCGATATTATTCAATCCGTTTATGATGAATATGAAGCCATAATGGATGAAAAAAATATTGATTTCTCTTTATCGTGTAATGCTGATTATGTTGTATGTGGAGATCAAAATCGTATTGAACAGGTATTGAAAAATTTTATAATTAATGCAATTGATTTTGTACTTGAAAACGGGAAAATTGAGATTGCTACAAAAAGAAATGATCCTTATGTTACATTTTATGTCAAAGATAATGGTATAGGAATTTCAAAAGAGAATCAAAAAAAATTATTCCAAAAATTTTATCAGGTAAATGCTTCTACTACTCGAGAACATGGTGGCTCTGGTCTTGGATTGTCTATTTGTAAAGGAATAGTTCGTAGTATGGATGGATTAATTGGTGTGGAGAGTAACCTCGGTGAAGGTTCTATTTTTTACTTTAGTCTTCCAATAAAAGATCTTTCTGTTTCTCCTCCTGAAATTAGTAATAATTAATTTTATAATTTTTTTATTACTTGTTTTTTCTATTTTTTAGTTTATTTTTTATTATTTTGGAAGTTTTATCAAAAATTTTGTAGGATTATTTTGTACATTAATTGTTCCTTTGTGGCGTGTTATTATTTTTACACAACTTGCTAATCCTAACCCTGTTCCCTTCTGTTTAGTGCTAAACATGGGCTCGAACACTTTCTCAACTATATTTTTTGATATCCCTGAACCTGAATCTTGAAATTCTATAATCGTGCACTCTGGTTGGTCATTTACATTTATTTTGATTTCTCCTCCATCTTCTAGCGCTTCTATGGAGTTTAAAATTAAATTATTAAACACAATTCCTATTTGATAATCATCACATGATATGATGCAATCTTTTTCTGGCAGTATAATTTTGATATTTTCAGGAATGACCATTCCCATTATACATAATTTCAAAATATCTGATAGATTAGTTTGTGTTGTTTGTAATGGTTTTTCACGAGAATAATCTAAAACTTGCTCTGCCATGTGAGTGATTCCAGATAATGCATAAAAAATTCGCAAAAATGCTACCTTGGTATCTTTATCATTTTCATTTGAGAATTTTAATTGTAGAACTTCAAGTTGAGTTTGAATGAGTGTGAGGGGATTTTTGACATCGTGACTGAACCTTGTTGCAAGTTCTCCTATTGTTGTGAGTCTTTCTGAATCTGATATTTTTTCTGATGCTTTGTTCATTTTTTCTTGAAGATTAAATTTTTGTTCTTTTAATTTTCTTTCATTATTTGCAACATTTTTTAAATTTTGAATCACTCTTTGCTCAAAAGCTTTTGAGAGTTTTAGTTCTCTTTCCACTTGATTTTTTGCTAATTGTAGTTTATACTCATTGAATTGTTTTAATGTAACTATTGTTTGATTGTATGCTGGATTTTGTTCAAATAGTGCATCCATTAGATCATTTTCAGTTCTTTGTATTGATTCTTTTAACCCTCTTTGTGATGTCTCTCTTATTCCTAAATTATTATTTGTTGATTCTTTAACTTTGAATCCACTAATCATCACATTCCTTCTTTCTATAGTATCTTTTTCCATATTCTATGTACCTTATTCTATCTAAAATGCTCGAGTGTGCTTATTTTGAGCATATTTTTTCCATTTTTCATCTCGATGAATGCCTTGTTCATTATGAACACCTTGATTGGTATTAAGTTAAAATTGGTATTACTTTCATTGCAAAAACAAAAAACTGATTTTGAGCAGACTTCAACTGAACTTGATATTATTGAAAAAGTCAATGATGTTAGTTTAGCATTTTCTTCTGCCTTGGGATTGGATTTTCAATCTGGTCAGATTTACATGGCTCTTTTAAGATTAGGTCCTGTCACTACTGGTTCTTTGGCAAAAGATATGAAAATTGATAGAAATAAAATTTATAGAAAAATAGATGAATTAGTTAGTGAAGGTTTTGTTTCTATGACTTTGTCTAGTCCAAAATTATGTATTCCTACTGATCCTGAAAATTCAATTGAATTGGTTTTACAAAAAAAGAAAAAAGATATTGAACGTATTAATAAAATTAAAAAAGATATTATCAAAAAAGTTAATGGTGTTGTTTCTACTCCTTTTGGAACATCCATGCCTACATTCAGAGTAATTCAGGGATTGGAAAATGTTTATTCTGGTATTAGTCTTGCATTGGAAACTGCAAAAAATATTGTTTACATTGTAACTCCAATTAAAGATATTATGCGAATGTATCATAGTGATATTCCTGATAAAATAAAAATATGTAAAAAAAATGGTGGTACTGTTTTCTTAATTACTGATTCTGATGAAAAATTAATGATTCCCTACATTAAACGACTTAATGCTACTGAAAATAAAATTGGTAAATTACCTTCTAATGGTAGAATTACTGTTTTTAAAAATACACAAATGTTCATGTCTGATTCTACTAATACTAATGATTTCATGGATGAGAATTCTGATATCTCATTATGTACTGATGCCCCTGAGATGACAAATAATATTTTTAGTTTATGTAAATTTTTGTGGGATGTTGCAACCCCATTAAATCCAAAAAAGTCTTAATTTATCAAAATTATCTATTTTTGTACCTGTTTTTTGACATTAATATGATTATTTGAATTCAATTTTTATCCCAATTTGATTATGTGTTTTCTTCTATTGACACACTGATGTTGTGAAGACTTGTAACATTCATCATAGTTTGAAAGTTAATGGTATGTCCTGTATGTATTGCATTAGCTGCAATAGATGCTGTTGTTGTACATGCTGGACTTTCTCCTGCTGCTGGTGTAAATGTCCCTATTGGTCCTTCCATTGTCAGACATACTTGAAACACATGTGCATTGACTGTATCCTCATTTCCTATTGAAAAATTTGTTCCATTTATTTGAATTACTCCGTTACTTCCTACTTCTTGAATAAAATCAATTGAAGTCACATTTGCTCTTGCTGCCCCTACTTCGGTATTGTCACTTGCACCAATTAGATTAAACTCTAATGGTGTTGCAAGTGTTGCTCCGTATCCTATAGTAGCCGTGGTCAATACTGTTACCCCTATTATTATCATGACTATTGAACTATTCATGTTCTATCACCTTCCTTTCAAACTTATTCCAATACGGTGTTTTACAGCTTGCACATCTAATTGGTTTATCTTTATTTCTTGATAACCATTCATGATTACAGACATCACATTTCCATACTTGTTTTGTTCCTAGACCCATTTACTATTAGTGTACACTTTTTGGAATTAAGAGATGTGCTGCTTAAACTAAGCATACGTTTTACGTATTGAAATATTTTTTATGACATGTGAAGTTCTTTGTGGATAAATAAATTCAACATCATTTGCCCTTTCTCTGTAATTGAATATATCATATTTGCTCCTCTTGGTTCTTTTTTGACAAAATTGTAATCTACACATAGATGTAGGTAATTTAGAAATGATTTTTTCATTCTAATCTTTGATTTTGAATACAATTCTGAAAAAGTCATGGAATTTCCTTTAAGCTGATACAATAATTTCAATAAAGATAATGTACTGTAATCTTTTGTTCTTGCTTTTACTGCATCTAAAACTTGTTCATCGCGCTTTATGATGAAATCCTCAAATTGGTCTGCCACTTCTAGTGGTACGTATGTTAGTCTTGCTCGCATCATACTGTATGGTACGGTACATTACTTTATTAGTCTTTGATTTGAGCTTTGTTGATCTTTCTAGCTGGTTTTTTTACACCTATTTTATGCCTAATTTCACTGATTAGATCTAATGTTTTAAAAAATATTAGATTGAATTAACATGAATTGTAAACTTATGGTATATCATCTCCTTTAAACAATCCTTGACTGAGAATTCATTGTGGAAATAGCAGTAAATGCAATTCTAACTGTAGTGGGGTTGGCACTACTGTGTTTTGGGGGTAATTGGTTAGTTAGCGGTGGTGTGACTATCGCTAAGAAATTCAGAATAAGTAATCTTGTAATTGGTATGACTATTGTAGCTTATGGTACATCCACTCCTGAACTTGCTGCAAGTGTTGCTGCAGCAGGAGAACACAGTGCAATAATTTTAGGAAATATTGTTGGAAGTAATATTGCAAATGTTGGAATGGTTATTGGTATTGCCGCAATTCTTGTTCCACTTGCAGTGCAAAAATCTGTATTAAAAAAAGAAATTCCGATAATGTTAGGTGTTTCTGTTTTACTTGTTTTAATTTCCATTGATGGTGAGATTTCTCAGTATGATGGGATTTTGTTACTTGGAGGATTGGGTGTATTTGCAATTTATACATTTAAAGATGCATTAAAACAAAGAAAAGATAATTCTAAAAAAACAGACCAAAATAAAAAAAATATCTATCTGAAATCAATTGGATTAATTGGATTAGGTATTGGGCTTTTGTATGTTGGTGCAATTCTTACAGTTGATAATGCAGTTATTTTGGCAAAAGAATTTGGATTGTCTGAAAAAATTATTGGTCTAACTGTAATTGCAATTGGTACGTCTCTTCCAGAATTAATTACATCGATAATTGCAATTAGAAAAGGTCATACTGATATTGGTATTGGAAATATAATTGGAAGTAACATTTACAATATTTTGATGATTATGGGTGTTGGTGCAACACTTGGTGGCGTAATAATTTCATCTGACGTTTATGTAGATTATGCAATAATGATTCTCTTTAGTCTTTCATTGTTAATTGCACTCAAAACTGGAATTATTAATAGAGTAATGGGTATTTGTCTTACCATTGGCTATGTTGTCTATTTGGCAGTCACATTTTTCAAGTAATCTGTGCCTAAATTCGTGTTTAAATTGAATTTACTGTGATATTTTCTACTTTGATTGATGGTGTAATTGATGGCAATGATGCCCATTGAATGACATTTCTTTGATTATTGCCTATATCTGAGATATTTTTTAGCATGGTTGTTATGTTGTGAATTATCCTTACTGATTTTCCAGAATTTTTAATTTCACCATTTTTAATAACATGTATTCCACTTCTTGCAGTACATGAAAAATCTCCTTTAATTGGATTTACTGCATACGTATACCATAGTCTTCCAACTAGCAATCCCTGCTTTGTATCCTTAATCATGTCTTCTTGAGAACTAGTTCCTGGATTTACTTTCAAATTATGTGGTGCAGAAATTGGAATTGGTTCTGAACTTCTTCCCATCGGTGAACCTCCTCTTGCTGAATTTCCTGTTGATTTCACTCCTTCTTTAAAACTATCATAAAGATTTGAAAATGTATTTTTAAAAATACCCTTTTCTATCAAATTTCTTTTCTGAGTTTCTATACCTTCATCATCTATTGATTTTGTTCCAATTCCTTCTGGAATGTGTGGATCATCAATTAAATTAAATTCATCTATTCCTATTTTTTTATCCAGATCATTTGAGAAGCAACTCTTTTTTTCTGAAAATGTTTTAAAATTAAAATTTGCTGCAACCACAAATGCTAATAATTCTCCTACCGAATATGGTTCAAAAATTATAGAATATTTCCCTGAATCAATCTTTTGTGGATTGATTGCTTTAACACACATATTTTTTGCATCTTTTCCTATTTGTTCTGCTGAAAAATTTAATAGAGTTCTACCACTTGCATGACCTATTCCTGATACTGGTATATTCCCAAATTCTGACTCTGCATTAATAATTCCTGTAATGTATGTTGATTCATCTGCAAGTTCCAATCCGTTGGAATTTGATAATTGAAAATCTTCTGAGACTATATTTAATGAACCTGTTATCGTATCAACTTTATCATTAATCGTTGAATTTATCATATCTTGTGCGATATCCATAGCATTTGAGCCTGAAATATTTTTTAATTTTTCATCAAATACTCTATCAAGTTTTTTCAGTCTTGTTTTGTATGGTAATTCTTCCCAAAATTCTCTTGGTTTCAGATTTGATATTGTATCAAAAATATTTTCAATATTTTTAATTATATTTTGTTTATCTGTTGATTGACTAGAAGCTATTTTCTTTTGATGTATAATTCTAATTCCATAACTTTCATCAAAATTTTGTTTGATTTCTGCAATTTCAGAATCTGTAATTCTAACAGTTGTAATTTTTTTCTTTACTAAAACTATTTCACATTCATCAATACCAATTTTTTTTGAATGATTTAATGCCTTTTCTACTGTGTACAATTATTTTCTTCTTGGATTTTTATAATTAAATTTATTAATTTTTATTAATTCTACATATGATCCAAATTGAGAAGCATTTGAAATTTTATCTAATTTATCTTCCTCTTCTTCACCCCTTTCAAACTTTTTTAGAATATTATACTCTGTGTCTCTTTCTGCTGGAGTTCTTTTTATTTCTCTTACCATTCTTCTAATTTCTTTAGGTCTTAGTAATTGACCATATTCTGAACCTGCAGATGTTGAAATACTTTCATTGATTAATGTTCCACCAAAATCGTTTGCCCCCCACATTAACAATAACTGTGACATTTTTTGTCCTTCTTTTACCCATGACATTTGTAAATTATCAATAGAATTGTTTAACATAATTCTTGCAATTGCATGTGTGAGTAAAACATCGTTTCCACTTCCACCTTGTCTAATACCTTCATGTAATTGGTGTTTGTACATTGGTGCTTCTGTGTGGATAAAATTAAGGGGAACAAATTCTGTAAAACCTCCTGTCTCTTTTTGAATTTCTCTTAATTTTACAATATGGTTAACTCTATGTTCTATTGTTTCCAAATGTCCAAACATCATAGTTGATGTTGTTTTGATTCCCATTTTATGGGCAGTTTTGATGACTTTTTCCCAATTATCTACACTAATTCTACCTGGAGAAATTTTATCTCTTAATTTTTGATCAAGAATTTCTGCTGATGTTCCTGGAAGTGTTCCGACACCTGCCTCTTTCATTCTTTTTAAAAATTCATCAATTGTCGTATCTGATCTATCTGCACCATACAGAATTTCTTCAGGGGAAAACCCGTGAATATGAATATCTGGAATTTCTTTTTTAATCTCTCTGCAAATATTTTCATAAAGATCCCCTTTCATGTCTGGAGGAAGTCCTGCTTGAATACAAACTTCAGTAGCTCCCACTTGATGTGCTTCTTTAGCTCGCCTTACGATTTCTTCAGTTGGAAGAAAATATCCTTCCTCCTCTCTAAAATCTCTACTAAATGCACAAAAACCACATTGTTTGATACATACATTTGTAAAATTGATATTTCTGTTTACCACATATGATACGGTGTTCCCTACTCTTCTTCTTCGAATTTCATCTGCAACTAGTCCTATAAGATGAAAATTTATTCCATCTGCACCGTATAACTCCATCCCCTCTTTAGCTGAAATCTCTTTATCTGATAATGCATTGTTGAGAATTTCTGAAATAATTGGATCTGCATATTTGAAAAGTGAATCTATATTCATTGTCATCTCCAGTATTCCTCTTTTACAAATCCTTCCTTGTTTTCTATCACTGACATCTTGTCTCTTAACTCTTTACTAATAAAAGAAAAAAATTCGGGATAAATTGGAAACCTACATTTTAAATCAAAACCTGCATTTTTTGAATATTCGTCTACCTTGCTAATTTCAGGCCATGAAAATTCTGGATTTACAAAATCTGGAGTAAGTGGTGATATTCCTCCCCAATCATTTATTCCAATTGATAAGAAACTTTGATATGATTTAGGTGATAAATTTGGTGGAATCTGTATATTCATTTCAGGCATGATGATTCTTGATAATGCTACAATTGTTTTAAAATAATTTTCATCTGCTGATGGTGTATTTTTCATTATTGTGTCTTGTTTTGGTTGGAAATTTTGTAATATCACTTCTTGAATATTTCCATATTTTTGATGTAATTGTTTTATTGCAAATATGGAATCAATTACCTCCTCAATTGTTTCCCCAATACCTACAAGAATTCCTGTAGTCATTGGTATTTTCAGTTTTCCTGAATTTTCTAAAATAGATAATCTTGTTTTTGGTCTTTTACTTGCTGCTAGGTAATGAGGCATTCCTCTTTCTGTTAATCTCTCACTTACATTTTCAAGCATGATTCCCATGGATACATTTGTTTTTTTTAACTCCCTCATTTCCTCAAAATTCAAATTCCCTGCATTTGTATGTGGAAATAATCCTAATTCTAAAGCTAATTCTGATGAATGAATGAGATATTCTGTTGTTGATTTGAATCCATTTTTTTTAAGCCATTCTCTTGCTTCTGGATATTTTTGTTCTGGTTGTTCTCCTGTAACAAATAATGCTTCAACACACTTGTATTTTTTTGCAAGTTGTAATAATTCTGATATTTGTTTTTTTGACATTAATGAGAGTTTTACGTCACCTGGTTCTGCTTTGTATGTGCAATACGAACAAGTATCTTTACAGAGATTAATAATATTGAAGAATGCTTTTTTTGAAAATGTAACTGTCTCTTTTTTGAATTTTTTTCTTAAATTTTGTGCAACCGAAAAAAGTTCTCTGGGATCTTTTATTGCATGTTGATAAATATCATTTATTTCTTGACGAGAGATTGTTTTATTCTCTAAAACATTGTTTAAGCTCTCAGAGTTTAAGACAAGCTTGTTCAATAGAATGAATTCTTGACTGGAAGTATTTATGCTTGTATTTTTCTAATTTACATTTGGTCTTTCTTGTAGAATTATTGTAATGTTTGTAGTTCTATTATCTCTTAAAACCTCTAACACCATTTCATCACCTATGGATTTTGCTCTTTGGAGATGAATCAAAATATCGTCAATGTGTCTTACTTCGATTCCATCAACTGTTAAAATAATGTCTCCTCCAATTGGATAATTTATTCCATCAACTTCAATTGTTTTTTCTGAACCAATTAATCCTGCTTTTGATGCTGGACTATCTTCAACAACTGTAACTATCAAAAACCCTATTGCATCTGTTACTTTCAATACTCTTGCTAAATCTGGATCAATATCTCGACCTGAAACCCCAATCCATGGGTGTTTGTATTCTCCTTTCTCAATTAATGTTGGAACAATTTTAGCAACAGTTTGTGAGGGTATTGCAAATCCTACTCCTGTATTTGATCCTGTAGTGGATTGAATGGCTGTATTAATTCCAACCACTCCCCCCATCATGTTTAACAATGGACCTCCGGAATTTCCTGGATTTATTGCAGCATCTGTTTGAATTACATCTGGAATTGAATATTGGTTTTCTGTTGGAAGCAATCGTCCCAATTGACTTACAATCCCTGATGTCATTGATCCTGATAATCCAAATGGGTTTCCTATTGCAGCAATTTCTTCTCCTACTTTGAGTGTAGATGAATCCCCAAGTAATACTGGTTGCAATAATGATAAATCTGCATTAACTTTGATAACTGCAATATCTGTATACTCATCAACTCCTATTATTTCTGCATTGTATGATCTTCCATCAAGAAATGTTACTACCACTTTTGTTGCATCTTTCACTACATGTGCATTTGTAATTATGTGTCCTTTTTTATCAAAAACAAAACCTGAACCGACACCCCCTACACCATCAGCAGTATTTGTTCTTTGCACATTGACTCTAACTACTCCTGGTTCTGATTTTTCAAAAATTTCACTTAGTGACAAATTATTTGAATTATGTGAAATTGATTTTTCCATTTGGATTTCATATTTTTCACTTTCCCCAATTGTTGACTTTATTGATTCTGGTGGTGATATGAAAAAAACTGTAAAAATTGTTATTACTATCATGGCACCCAAAGCACCACCTACTAACATTCCTGATTTGTCCATGAGATTTTTTAATCCTTATTTTCTATCTAAAAGGATTCCTATACATTAATGGAATTTTGAGTATGGTCTTTCATAGAATATTTTCTCCCTCTCCATGAAATTGATGATGATCTTTTTGCTTGAAGTAATCCACTCAAGAATCCTAAGACTACGACAATACTGCCTAGTGGTGCAAATACGGCATATCCTAATTTTAAACCAATACCGATTTTCACTTCAATTATTGCACCAATATAGATTAGAATTGAGGCTATGGCTGCAGTAATGCATAGTATTTTTGTAGATATTGATTCTGTTGGTAATGCAATAGATGTTAGCAATATTGGAAATGGAATAAATAATAAAAATAACACTGCACAGAAAATACCAATAGCAATTTTTCCACTTTGAAGATATAATGGAATCATTAATCTTTTCAGAGCATCCCATAATGTGCCTTTATCTCTTGCCCAAACTGCTTCAATTAGATGCTCTCCTCTTACCATCTTCATTTTATGTCCTGACTCTTTGACTTTTTTCCCTAAAGCTCCGTCTTCAATTATTTCATTTTTTACCCCTTCATGCATTCCAACTTTTTCATAAGTTTCTTTTTTCATGATAAAAAAACTACCAAAAAAGTAACCTGTTTTCTTTGATGGGTTGTTTACATTTAATGCAGAAAACCTGGTATGTAAAAATGTGGAAATCATTGGAAGTGTAATACTAGTCCAAAAATCAAGAGTCCTCATTTTTGGAATTGCAGATAATGCATCTAAATTAAATGAATTCAAGTGTGCTACTGCAAGTGATATTACATTCTTTGAATGATTTGTATCTGCATCCGTGAATAACAAAAGTTCCCCAGTAGATTTATGATATCCTTCCATACAAGCCCAATTTTTGCCAACCCATCCATCTGGTTTAGGTTTTGCAGACACTGGTACAATTTTGGAATTCGTTTTTGCATACTCTGAAATTATTTTCCATGTTGAATCATCTGATGAATCATCAATTACTATGATTTCATAATTTTGATAATCCTGTTTGATTAACGAGTCTAAACAATCCTCTATGAAATTCTCTTCATTTCTAGCTGGAAGAATAATTGAAACTTTGGGCGTTGTTTTTGATTTATTTTCAAATTTATCAAGATATGGAGTTCGTCTAAATGAATCAATCATTGATTTGATGAGAAAAATCCATGCACCACAAATCCCAATTAAAATTGCAATTACTGCGTATATGAAAATATCAAAAATTAATTCCATCAATTATCTCTCAATTTCTTCTTTGATGCTTTGCATGGCTTGCTCTGTTCCACTTTTGATGTGTTTTTTGATTACCCCTGTAAACATCCCCATCATTCCTGAAAGTTTCATGTCCCAAGTCGTTTGAATAATAGTTTCATCTCCATTTGGAATTATTTTAATGACTTTTTCTCCATTGATGATACCTTTTGTAAATTTGGCTTCAATTTGCTTTTTAGGATATAGTGTAACTTCTTGCATGCATTTTTGATCTCGAAATGCAATTGTTACCTCTCGAAAAACCTTATCTCCTTCTTTTGAAATATTTTTGACTTCTTTAGTTCCCTTCCAAAACTTTGGTTCATTGTCTATGTCTGAAATAATATCCCAAACTTTGTCAACTGTGGCATTGATTCCTATTTTTACTTCAATTGTGGCCATATCTTACCCGAATTTGTTCTGCATTAAAATATATTAGAATCTTATTCGATTCTAAATAGACTGTGATGGGTACATGCCTAAAATCCAGAACTTTAACTCCAGTTCTAATGGCATTTGCCATTCTTCCGTCACAGTCAATTAAATTTAAAAGAAAATGAAACCCACAAAATACATGCCTAAAATTGAAACATTTGATGCTTCTGGTTTTTGGAAAAATGCCTATGCTCATCAACGCGGAAAATTGTTAAAACGAGTTAATGTTCCTGAAGATCAAATTATTGCCTTAGCTAATAAAAAATATGTGGAACTTCCAGCAGCCCTAAAATATGAAATTGAGACTAGTGGAATAACTAAAAAAGAATTACAGTAAAAATCGAAATTCATTTTAATTGGAACAATTGGTGTTTGATATGTCTGAAATTACATATGATGATTTTGCAAAATTAGATATTCGAGTTGCAAAAATTATTGCAACTGAACCTATTGAAGGTAAATCTAGAATCATTAAAGGCCGAATTAATTTGGGCCATGATGATCAACGAGATGTAATCATTGGTGGAGCACAATATTTTCTACCTGAAGAAATGGTTGGAAAAACTGTAATTGTGATTGCAAATCTAGAACCAAAAAAAATGGCAGGGGTTGAATCAAATGCAATGCTATTGGCTGCAGATGTTGATGATAAACCCTTTTGGTTAACTGTCAATGAAGATGTTCCTTTGGGAAGTCCTATCAAATAATTCTTATTTAGAATAATCTATTTTATTATTTTTTAAATATATTAATTTGAAATTGATTTTATTGTTCTATTTGGACGAATGGTTTAATTTAGATCTTTCTTGCACGTTGTTTGATGGATCTTACAAATATTGATTTTGATCAATTATTTGGAATGAATGATGATAGTAATCCCTTAATGATGCTGATTTGGATTCTTCCAATCATACTTTTTGTATTTTATGGTCAACGAATTCAATTATACGTTACTTCAGGTGAAATCAAAAAGGCCCTCAAGAAACTTGATGGCTATAAGGTAGACTCTAGAAGTGAATTAATTATTTATCTTAAAAAAAATTTAAAACTTGATGATGACCCCACAGAAAAAATTGATAAATTTTTAGAATATTTTACAATAATGCCAGTTGACATGGATCCTAATGGAATAGTTGACAAAGTTAGACATACAGTAAGGATGAGGGAGGATTATACCCGAGAGCACATAAAGTTACTCTCACCTCAAATCAATGATCTTGAATTAACCAAAGTTCAAACTTTACTTGAAATTGCATCTTCACTTCAAATGATTTACAAGATTGTTAACCATATGTTTTTGACTGCAAAAAAACAAAACAATTATCCATTAATTTTACCTCTGCAAATGTTACTTCCTTTCATTATGGAGCAAGCTGAGGCGATGAGTAAATCTATTTCTGCATTTAAAACTGGTCAACCTATCGGTGATGGAATTGGACCGATGGTTGTAGGAAAAATAATGCTTGATTGTGAAAAAGAAACAATTGCATTTGAAACTATTCTTGCAAAAACTGATTTTGATGGAAGAAAATTATTTCTCATAAAAGCTAAAGGACCTGGCTCTACAGTTGGACGTCCTGCAGAAGCTCTTGAAACAATTGTTTCTAATTCTAAGATTGATGCAATAATCATGGTTGATGCTGCACTAAAAATGGAGGGTGAAGAGTCTGCATCTATTGCATGTGGATTTGGTGCAGCCATTGGTGGAATTGGAACTGAACGATTTCAAATTGAGGAAATTGCAACTCAGAAAAATATTCCTATCTTTTCTATTGTGGTGAAACAATCAGTCAAAGAAGCAATTACATTGATGACAAAACAAATTGCTGAAAAATCAGACCATGTTACTTCTCAAATCTATGAAATGATTGCAGAAAATACTAAAGCAGGTCAATCAATGGTAATTATCGGTGTGGGTAACACCTCAGGAGTCCCTCAATGATTTTTTCAAAGAAAAAAATCATTATTGCATATACTATTGAAAAATGCTCAAAATGTAGCATGTTGAGAAAAAGAGAATTTATTGACGGTGATTGTTTATTTTCTGAATCATCTAAATGTAATTCATGCGATGGACCATCTATAATTGAAAAAATATTTGGCGAAGAACTAGAATCATAATTTTACTATTATTTTGTTCTAAATTTCACATTACATGCTGGACAAAACCATGTTACTGTTTCTCCCTGTTCTTTGAACATTATGCCCTTGCATTTGGGACATGGTCTAATTTCCTCACTCAATATGTTTCATTTTTTATAATGCCTTAGTTGTTACAGTTACCCCATTTTCATTTGGGATGAATGTATGTTCTGCTTGTGCCACTCTTTGTTCATTTATTTCCATTAGTACTGGATATGCTTGCACAGCTTTTTTCTTTACTAATACTTCTAATAATTCTCTTGCTTGTTTTTCTTCTTGTTCTTTTGTAATCCATCTTAATGCAAATGGTAGCATGTTGAAATTCTCCCAAATAAAATCAAGTAACTTGTCTGCTTCTTCATTTTTTGTTTTCTTTCTAGAGTTTATGGCAAAAATATTTTTTATTTGACCATTTCTAACAAAACCTCCGCCTTGCTCTGTTGTTACAAAAGGTTCACATGCATATGCTGCATTTTCTGAAAGTGAAAATCCTCCAATTGACCAAATATTTGGAATTGATCTTCCTGCATGAATTGTATATTGATCCAATGAATGACCGCTAAGATTTGCAATTGGTTTGAATCCTTTTTGTTTAATTGTAGATTCTATTGTTCGTCCAATATCACTTGCCTTTACACCTGTTTTTATCATAGACATTGCATTTGCTAATGCTTCTTCTGCTGTTTGCACCAACCCATCATATTGTGCATCATAACAAACAGTTACTGCTGTGTCTGCAATGTATCCGTTAACTTGAGCTCCTAGATCAATTTTCACCAAATCTGTATCTTTGATGGTAATCGGATCATTTGGTTCTGCAGTATAATGAGCTGCTATTTCGTTTATACTGGTATTTACTGGAAAAGCACATTTTGCTCCTCTTTTTTTAATTTCACCTTCTACTTCTTCACATATTTCATAAACTGTTTTTCCAATCCAGTCTTTTTTTCTGACCATCTCTCTGACTTCAGATGCAATTTTTCCTGCTTTGAGATAGTCTTCTGTTTGCACGACTTTGATCTTTTTGGTACCTTTAAAATGATTATCTGATTATTTACAATATCTGTGAAGCTTAAATTGGGTGGTTCTTGTGTTTAACTGGGATTGTGGTCTAGCTTGGTATGATTCTGCGTTTGGGACGCAGAGGTCGGGAATTCAAATTTCCCCAATCCCACCATTATCTTATTATCAAATTACTATCTGAAGTAATTGCCGAGCAATGAGGAAGAGTTAGAGTAATGACTTTGAATGAAGTAAACTAATGGCTCTGAGCTCCGGCATGTTTTTATGAATTCTATTTGTCTCTGAATTTATTGAAATTTGAGAGACGCGATATAGTCCTTATTGTAGGCTTGATACTATTTATGATTGGATTAATTCCGTTTATGGGGGCTGCATATGCTGCAATAATTGTGACAATCATGTATTTTGGAATCAAAATCTATGTTTCAAAGAGAAAACAAACAATTCTACAAGATGTAGGTGAAGGAATCTGCATGGAATGTGGTTCCAAAGTTTTTGATAAAAAGTGTCCAAATTGTGATGAATTGAAGGAATAATTTCTACGTGAGCCTTAATACTGAAAAATAATGATAATTTTTAATGATTTTAAGATATATGACTTTAACAATTAGCTCAACTTTTCCTCAATTCCATTCTAAAATGAGTCTTTTATCTAAAAAAATCAGGAAATCACAATGAATAAAAACTTACTTTTAGTATTTTCTATGTTTCTTCTGGTGGGTCT
>Ga0209992_10001853_pt1 | contig 20813 bp, 16 predicted proteins | sample 2SBtaG_2_FD_182564 | JGI IMG/M metagenome (GOLD analysis project Ga0209992, IMG submission 182564) | Deep subsurface microbial communities from Kolumbo volcano to uncover new lineages of life (NeLLi) - 2SBTROV12_ACTIVE470 metaG (SPAdes)... | ecosystem: Environmental > Aquatic > Marine >... | reverse complement strand
CTCGATGCCGTCGACGCCACCCTCGTGCCGATCTTCGGGGGCGACGTCGAGGAGCAGTACGTCGACGGACCCGTGACCCTGCCCGACGCCGCCACCATGGCCGGCTTCGACACTCTGGAGATCGACGTGCTCATGGAGTGTCCTGACAAGGACACCTACGAGCTCAACAACTGCGGCGCCTGGGACTACCTGGCCTACCTGTGGCTCTGGGACGAGGAGACCGAGGCCTGGCTGGAGATGGGCCGCTTCATCACGACCTACCACCGGGAGAGCCGCTGGGTCGTCGACGGCAGCCACGCCCTGGCCTGGCTCACCGAAGGCGGCGAGCGCACGGTGCGCTACGAGTGGGCCCCGTCGTGGAACGTGCAGCCCACCGGCATCACCGTGAGCCTGCGGCTGTCGAACCAGGGCAAGGGCACCACGCCGGTGGCCATCCACCCGCTGTTCAGCGGCGGGAGCTACAGCGACTCCTTCCACGATGACCGCCCGCCGGTCGACGTGGCGATCCCGGCCGACGCCACCAAGATCGAGCTGGTCAGCATCGCGACCGGCCACGGCGCCGACAACACCTACAGCTGCGCGGAGTTCTGCGATCAGACCCACACCTTCAGCATCGGCTCGGACAGCTGGGCCGACGTCCAGGACGTCGCCGGCACCGACGCCGCGTGCCGGGACGACGTGCCCAACGGCACGGTGCCGAACCAGGCTGGGACCTGGTGGTTCGGGCGCGCGGGCTGGTGCCCCGGCCGCCGGGTGGATCCGTTCGTCGCCGACGTCACCGCCAGCGTCACCGCGGGTGAGACCGCCACCGTCTCCTACCAGGCCGAGGTCGCGGGCAGCGCTCCGACGAGCAGCCGCGGCAACGTGGAGCTGCGCAGCTGGCTCGTGATCTCGAAGTAGCCCTCGCTCAGGTCCTGTCCCGCCGCCAGATCACGATCCAGGTGAGCATCAGGCACCCCAGTGTGAAGGCCACGACCACGCCGATCAGCACGCGCATGGGCAGGCCCATGTCCTCGGCGTCGACACTCTTGAGCCCCAGGGTATACAGCGTGCCGTTCAGCGGCTGCTCCTCCCACTTGCCGTCGCCGCGGGCGACCTTTTGCAGCTGGTCCCCGGTCTTGAGCGCGGCCTCGAAGGCGTAGCGCTCGATGAAGATCCAGGAAAGCGCCTGGGCGGGTTTTTCCATGTGACGCAGCGGCACCATGATGCTGGAAAAGCAGATCATCGGGACCAGCAGGAGCGGCAGCATGCCCACCGCGGCCTCTGAGCTGGTCATGACGGAGCTGATCAGGAGCCCCAGCGCCATGCCGGAGAGCCCGGTCAGGGACGCCACCCCGGCCAGCTGGGGGAAGTCGTACCCCCCGGCGGACATGCCCACCAGGTAGTAGACCATCGCCGTGAAGGCCACGCACTCCAGGGTCACCAACAAGCCCAACACCGCGACCTTGGAGCCGACATATGGCGTCACCCCGACCCCGACCTTGCGCTCGCGACGCCAGATCGCCCGGTCGGAGATCATCTCCCTGACCGCGCTGGACATGCCGAACCACAGGCACGACAGCGTGAACATGAACACCATCGCGTCGGTGGGGACCGGGAACACGATCCACGTGGTCAGGGCCAGCAGCAGGGGCTGAGCGACCATCACCAGCACGCCGGTCTGGTCCCGCATCTTGCGGCGGAAGTAGCGGTGAGTCAGGGTCTTGAACTGGCTGACCAGGCTGGGGCGCTTGGACTTGCGACGCTCGGCCTGGTCGTCTGACTGGGTGCCTTCGGTGGGCCGGAGGAGGTGTTCCCGCGTGGCCACGTACTTCCGGTGGCCCATGCTGTCGCGGTAGGTGGTCTTCCACTCCTCGGGGCCCTGCTCGCTCAGGACCGAGAAGATGAGGTCCGGGCTGTCGACGCCAAAGTAGGCGCAGGCTTCCTGGGGGGGGCCGTACCAGGCCACGCGCCCGCCCGCTGCCAGCACCAGCAGGTGATCGCACTGGGCCATGATTCCGGGCGTCAGGTCGTGGGTGACCAGGAACACGATCCGGCCGTCGTCGGCCAGCTGGCGCACCAGCCGGGCGATGTCCTGGGCGGAGCGGGGGTCGAGGCCGCTGGTCGGCTCGTCGAGGAACAGGACCCGGGTCGAGCGGGTGAGCAGCTCCTGGGCCAGGTTCACGCGCTTGCGCTGCCCACCGGAGATGCCTCGCTTGAGCGCATCGCCGATGCGGGAGTCCCGGATGTGATCGATGCCGAGCTCGGCGAGCACGCGGTCCACCGTGCCCCGAAGCTCGGCCAGATCCACGTCGGCCGGTAGGCGCAGCTTGCCGGCGTACTGGAGCGACTCGGCCACCTTCAGAGTCGGGTGGACCAGGTCCTCTTGGGGGACCAGTCCCACGGCAGTGCGATCCGCCTGCAGGATGCCGTGGAAGTCCTGGCCGTCCAGCCAGCACCTGCCCTCGTCGGCCGGGGCGATGCCGGAGATGGCGTTGATGAGGGTGGTCTTTCCGGCGCCTGATGGCCCCACCAGCGCCACCACCTCGCCCGAGAACACGGTGAACCGCACCTGGTCCAACAGACAGATCTCGCCGATGTGGCGGGTCACGTCGCTCACCGACAGGCTGGTGAAGGACCGGTGACCAAAGGCGTGCACCTTCCACTGGCCGTCTTCTTCGACCACCTGGAGTCGCCAGGGCCCCAGCTGGATCTTGTTGCCCTCGGACAACATCGCCTGGATGACCGGCTGGCCGTCGACCAGCACCGGCCGCCCGCTGCCGACGTCGACGACCCGCCAGCCAGTCGGGTCGTGCACCAGGTCGCAGTGGTGACGAGCCACCTGGGGGTCCGGGAGCACCACGTCGTTGCCGCCGGCGCGGCCGACGCTGATGCGCTCCTTGGTCAGGTCCCAGTTCAGGTCGCCGGCGGCGTGCCGCGGGTCGTACTTCTGGAACAGGGCGCTCACCAGCACGCCGTCGATGCCCAGGGACGCGGCCGACGCCTCGAGCACTCGGGCCTCGCGGGGCTCGATCCGCCCATCCGCCGACGCGACCTGGAACAGGGCGTCGAGCAGGAGCAGGGAGGCCTCGGTGCCGTAGCGCTCGGCGAACCCGGTCAGGTCGAGCTCCTCGGCCTGCTCGTCGGCCAGCCGGTCCTGGGCCTCGGCGCCAAAGCGGCCACCAAAGGCCAGGAGTTCGCCGGGGCTCACGGCGGCGCGAAAGCGCGGCGAGAGGGCCAGGTCGAGCAGAGCATCCCGGGCGCCCGGAGGCAGGGCGGTCCGTGCGGCCAGGGCCCCGTCCAGGGTGTGCCGCTCACGCTCGCGCACCGACGCACCCGATGCCCGGATCAACAGCCGGGCCAGGTCCACCGCCAGCCGACGGGTGGGCTCGTCGATCTCCAGGCCACGCGCGTCGAGCGCATCCCGGAAGTGTTCTTCCAGGCGGCTCACGGGCTGCGGAAGCTCAGCGGTAGGTGACCGCCATGCCCACACCGCTCTTGCTGCCGCCCTCGGCCAGCGCCGTCGCGTGGACGACCACGAAGTACGTGCTGGTGGCGTCCGGCTTGAAGAGCAGCTCGGGCTGGCGGTTCTCCGACGCGTCCTGCTTGAGCACGTTGCCGTCGGCATCGTGCAGGACCAGGTCGATGTTCGTGGCCTTGTCGTCGGCGCAGGCCATGACCTTGTACTCGTTGCCGGCGTACAGGGTCACCAGGTAGATCCGGTACTCCTCTTGGGCCAGCGTGGTCGAGGTCGCGGTCCGGACGGCCCAGTCCTCGTTGTAGCCGTCCCAGATCCGAGCGCGCAGGCACGACTCGGCCTCGCGCTCACCGGCGGTGGCCAGCGGGGTGGCCAAGAACCCCCCGGCCAACAGGATCCCAGCGAACAAGGCGGTTGCAAGGCGCTTCATGGTTCGCTCCTACAGCAGGTCGAGGACTGAGGTCGTGGCGGACTGGATCGTCAGCACATCGTCCTCGCCGATGGTGGGCTTCGCGCAGATGCCCTTGAGCGTGGTCAGCGTGGTCTCCAGCTGGGCCACGACCTGGCTGGGGGCCTTGTCCGAGCCCTCGGTGCGGACGTACTTGAGGAAGTAGTCCACCACCGCGGGCTGCTTGAGCAGGTCCGTCGCGTTGTCGTAGGAGTTGGCCGCGCGCAGGGCGCCGGCCACCAGGTTCGAGCCCTCGAGCCAGGAGCCGGCCTGGATCAGGGGCACGGCCCAGTCTCCGGCTTCGTACTCGACCTCGGGGATGATCGCGCCGGAGAGCTCGTCGAGCTCCTTGACCAGCTCGTCGCGCGAGACGGCGTCGTTCTGGACCCGGCCGACGATGTCGTCGATCGTGGCGGCGATGTCGCCGCCGGCGCCGAGTTCGGCCATGCCGATCTTGATCTGGCCGAACTGCGCCACGAGCTTGTCCTTGTCGGCCTTGCGCACGGTGAGCAACAGGTCGGCCAGCACCACGCCGGTCCGCACGGCGACCTGGTCCTTGTTGGGCACGTCCATCTTGAGGTCGCGATCGGCGACCATCTCGCTGAGCTGGGCTTCGATGCCAGCGCTGCTCAGCGCCTTCTGCATCTCGGCCGGGCTCGGCACCAGCGCGATGTTCTCGGCGGCACGGCGCAGCTCGTCCAGGGTGGGCACAGCCGGTGCTGCCGGCATGGCAGCAGGGGGGGTCTCGGCAGGGGGAGCCTCGGGCTCGCTACCGCTACAAGCGACCATGACCAGGGCGGTCATGAGGGTCGGGATCCGCATCGAAGTCCTCCAGCGAACAGCCTCTTGGTGACCCTCGGTCACGGGGCCTCGCAGAACGGGGAGCAAGCCTACTGTCTCCAGGTGAGGTCGCGCAAGGACACGCAGGTCAAGGCTCCGTCCGGGGTCGGCGGAGGTGTAGCAACCTCCCTGCACCTGGCGTCTCCATGACCGTGATCTCCTCCAGACCTGTTTCGGTCATCAGGACCGAGAGTGAAGCCGATGTCCTGCGCACCGTGCGCCAGCCGAGCAGGTGATCGAAGACGAAGGCATCGGCGCTCGGACCCAGGAAGGCGCAGAGAGCTTCCCCTCCCGGGCGCAACATGCCGGCCACAACTCGGCTGAGAGAGCCCACGATGCGATCCGGCAGGTAGTCCACGAATCCATCCAGCACGACCACGTCCTGCTCGCCCAGGAAGACCGAGGAATTGCCCATCGCCAGGCTCGCCAGGTCCTCCTGGACCAGCCGCAGTCGCACCCGCCCGGGGCGAGCGGCCACGCCGGCATCCACAAAGGCCAGGGTCTCCCGATCGCCGTCGACGCAGGTGAGCTCTCCGCCTTGGTGGCCCAGGCGCTGCTCGACCGAGGCCGTCACGGTGCCAGCACCACAGGGCACGACCAGCACCCGGGCCGGACGGTCCCCGGGCAGGACGGCGTTGACCCGCCCGCGCATCGCGTCTCCCAGGACCCGCAGGCCCCGGCTGGTGGGCAGGTCCAAGAGGATGCGATCCAGGGCCTCGCCCAAGGGATCGCCGCCTTCGGCGCGACCGATCAGGACGTGGGCCAGCACGGTCGGGGCCGCGGTGCGGTGGGTGCCCCCGGCCAGGGCCAGCTCGGCCAGGCGGGCCCGAATCAGGTACGGGTGGAGCTCCCGGGACAGGACCTTGCCGGCGGCCTGGGTCTCGGGGTGGCTCAGACCGGCGAAGAAGCGCTCGCCGCGCTCGACGAAAGCGTCGAAGGCCTCCCGGAGGGTCTGCCGGGCCGGGCCCGGATCCGGTCGCCGGAGGGGCGCCTCCAGATCCACCAGCTGCTGCTTGAGGGGCTCGCACAGATCCCTGGCTCGGCTGCCCGCGTCGCCGGACAGGGCCTCGACGCTGTCCTTGCGGGGCGCACCCGACGTGGCCATCCGGGTCAGGTTCCGCAAGCGCTCGGCCATGAGCCGAGCCACGGACTGATAGAAGCGAGCGGCGAAGTCCGGATCGGACGCCAGGGCGGACCTCAGGTGCTCCTCCTCCCAGATGCTCAGCACACAGGCCTCGCCGGTGCGCACGTTGGCGGACCGGGGAGAGTCGTCGACGAAGGCGACCTCTCCCACCACGGTCCCGGGTCCGAACACCCCCAGGATGAGCTCGGGCTTGCTCCGGCCGTCCACGACCTCCAGAGAGCCCTCCTCGAGTCGAAACACATCTCCCGAGCGCTCTCCCCGACGGATGATCGTCTCGCCTGCCGGGATGCGACGCTCCTGGGCGAGGGCCTCCAGCTTGGCCCGGGTGGCCGGATCGAGTTGGTCGAAGAGGTGCATGGGCGGGGCCGATGTTAGCCTCCTCCGCCACCGGAGGACTGGCATGGAGGCCATCGACGCGCTCATCGGCGCCCTGCGCAAGGCGAGCGACGACGAAGAGGTGGCGCGGATCACGGCCGAGCTGGCCGTGCTGTGTACCGGGGCCGCTGGCGCGGACGCCCGGAGCCACATCGAGAGCGCGGCCCGCGGCGAGGTCCTCGAGGTGCAGTGGGAGCTCGAAGAGATCGTCGAGCGCACCACGCCGGCGCCCGAGCCGACCCCCGAGCCCGAGCCCGAGCCCGAGCCCGAGCCGCCCGCGCCGGACCGACAGCTGACGGCCGCCGATCTGGTCAAGGTCTACGACCAGCCCGGCGCGCTGATCCTCCACCGCACCAACGACGGCAAGCGGTGGTTCGCGACCCAGGGAGACCCCCGGACGGGGCAGCCCCAGACCTTTGAGCTGCACCCCAATGAGATCGACCAGGTGAAGAGCCAGCTGCTGGGCTCGCCCTACTGGATCAAGGGGCCGGCGGCGAGCCCATGAGGTGGATGCTCCTGGGCTTGATCCTGAGCACCACTGCGTTTGCTGGGGTCAAGAAGGACATCAAGGAAGGCGACCGTGCGCTCGCCGACGGCCGCCATGGCGCGGCGCTCCGGGCCTATGAGCGTGCACTGGACGACGAACCCGACAACAGCATGGTGCACCTGCGCATCGCCCGGCTCCAGCTCGCCGCTGGCAACCCCCAGAACGCACTGGCCCCGGGCCGCGTCGCGCGGGCCGCGGGAGAACCCGGCGCCGAGGGCGTGCTCGCCCGGGCTCTGCTCGAGACAGGCGCTCCCCAAGAGGCCGCTGCGATCGCCCGCCAGGCACTCGAGACCGGGGCCGACCCGGACCTGTCCTTGATCCTGGGCGAGGCGAACCTGTCGATGAAGAAGTTCGCCACAGCCATCGTGCAGCTGGAGGCGGCGAGCGAGGCAGGGCTGTTGCGGGCGCACGTGGCCCTGGCCTATGCCCTGGCCAGGGCCGGCCAGGTCGAGCGGGCCCGCATCGAGGCCAGCGGACTGCAGCTCCGCCACGCCGACGACCCGATGGTGCTGGCGGGTGTGACGGTGGTCTACAACCTCATCGGCGACCTGCCGGCGGCCCAGGCCGGGAGCGAGCAGGCCCAGCTCGCCAGCCACGAGCACGGCGGCGCGCTGGCCCTCTCCCAGGGCTGGCTCGACCGGGCCGCCAAGCGCCACGCCCGCGGGGACCTGGAGGGCGCCCTGTGGCTCGGCCTGCCTGCGGCGTCTCTGACCCCGGAGGACGGTCACCTGTCCTGGGTGCTCGGAACCTGGTGGCTACAGAGCGACGAGCACCTGCACGCGGCCAGCTACCTGCATCGCGCCCTCTCCCTTCCCCCCTACTCGCTCTCCGGTGCCGGACAGGGCGTGGTCGTGATGACCGCGGAGACGCTGGACAAGCGCAAGAAGGCGAAGGCCCGGGAACAGATCGCCCTCAGCCTGGCCCTGTGTCACGAGGTGCTGGGCGATCCGCGCGCCGAAGCCGATGCTCTCCAGCTGGCCATCGACGCGGTGGACACCCCGTCGTCCGAGGCGCTGTTCAAGCTCAGCGTCGCCTATGAGCGAGCCGGGCGCTTCAGCGAGTCCGCCCAGGCCGCAGTCGCGGCAGCCGAGGCCGATCCCACCCACGCTGCGGCACACTTCCGGGTCGCCCAGGGCTACGCGGCGGCCAAACGCGTCGACGTGGCCATCCGCTACGGCCTCCAGGCGTGGCAACACGACACCGGGAACCCGGAGATCGCGCTGCTGCTGGCCGACCTGTTCATGCAGCGGCGGGAGCCCAAGCAGGCCCTGGAGATCCTCGACGTCGCCGTCGAAGCCAATCCCCGCCGACAGGACGTCGCCGAGACCCGCGACGCCGTCTTGCGACAGTCCTCGTTTCCCTACTGAGTCGCGTCACACCCCGCCTCGACATGTCCTAGACAGGCCCCGGAGTATGCTCCCCGGCCTCCCTTCCCGGCCCCTCCCACCAGAGCACGCTGGCCATGCGCAATCCCCTGACCCCTTCCGCCCTGATCCTCGTCGCCCTGGCGGCCGGACCGGTCCTCACCACCCCCGCCCTGGCCCAGGACGTTCCGGCCGTGGCGCTTGCCGCGGGACCCGTGGTCGAGATGCTGCCCGCGGGCACCGTGCTTGGCGACGGTCAGACCACGGTCGCGCTGCACGTGACCGCCCTGGCCGCCGACGGCACCCCGATCCAGACTGCTTCCAAGTGGAAGATGTCCGCGTCGGAGGGCAGCCTGGACGGCCCCACCGACCTGGGCAATGGCGTCCTGGAATTCCAGTTCACACCGCCGGCGCTCGATGCCTCCAAGGTGGTGGAATTCCGCCTGAAGGGCCGCGCGGCCTCGGGCACCGTGGAGCGGGCTTGGGGACTCAATGTGGTCGGCCAGGGCCCCTCGGGCATCACGGGCACCGCCAACCCAGCTCAGATCGCCTTGGGCCAGGACACCTCTGCCAGCCTGTCGATCAAGTTCTCGGGGCCCCTGGGCGCCCAGGAGTCGGCGGCGGCGGTCCGCGTGTTCGCCAGCGCCGGCGAGGTCACCAACGTGACCTACCTGGGCAATGGCCAATTCACGGCACGGTACGAAGCCCCGGCCGTGAACTTCCCCCAGCTGGCCGTCTTGACCTACGTCGACGCCCGCGACCCGTCTCGGGTCCACGGCCACACCGTCGTGCCCCTGGTCGGCAAGGCGGACTTTCCGGTCAAGACCGACCCCGGCGCAACTGTGCTCCTGCGGATCGCCGGCCAGGACTACGGCCCGGTGACCGCCGACGCATCCGGTCGCGCGAGCATTCCCATCACCGTCTCGCCGGGGGTGAGCACCGCCACACTGGTCACCGCGATGGCCGGCAAGTCCACCGAGCGCGAGATCGACCTCCAGGTCCCAGAGACCCCCCGCATCGCCATGTTCCCGCTCCACGCGGGCCTGCCGGCCGATGGCCGCTCCCAGGTCCCTGTGCGGGCGCTCGTGACCACCCCGGACGGCAAGCCCGACGCCAACGCCAGCGTGACCTTCAGCACGTCTGCGGGGACCGTGAGCGCTGCGGCCCACGAAGGCGGCGGGGTCTACCGCGCCCTCTTCACCCCAGCCGCAGCGGGCAGCTCGAGCACGGCGACCATCTCCGCCGCCCTCACCAACCAGGACGGGCAGGCGTCCACGACCGAGGTCCACCTGGTGCCCCCTCGGGCGGCCAAGGTCAGCCTGCAGACCGACCCATCGGAGCTGAGCCCCGAAGCCCGGGCGTTCAAGGTCTTCGTCCGGGTCGAGGACGCCGGCGGCCAGGGCATCGCGGGACAACAGCTCCTGCTCACGTCCCCAGGCGCCAGCGTCTCCGGAGAGGTGCGGGATCTGAAGGGCGGCGACTACGAGGCCACCTTCAAGACCTCCACCGACGGCAGCGTCGACGTGGGCGCCGCGGTGGCGGTGGCCCCGGCCGGGAACGCCCTGCGGCACCTGGTGGTGTTCGCAGAGTCCGACCGGCTCTCCCCCAGTGGCACGGCCACGACCACTCTGACCGTTGCGTCCGTCGACGAATTCGGCCACCCGGTCGCCAACGTGCCGGTCACTCTGCGGCTGGTCGCCGGAGACGGCAGCGTGCCGTCCCAGGTCACGACAGACGCCGGTGGCCTGGCCCAGGTCCGCTACACCGCTGGGCGCAAGTCGGGCATCGTGTCCCTGCTGGCCCAGTCCGGCGACATCGCAGGCGGCACGGCGCTGATCCAGGCCCCGGGCACGGTGGCGCCTCTGCTGACCCTGCCGCGCTCCGGCAGCGTCGCGGCCCGCTCGATGGCCGAGGACTGGGCCGGAGTCGTCTCCGAGATCACCCTGCCCCGTCAGGGCGCAGCCCTGTCCTCTGCGTCGGCTGCCGCCGAGTCCGCCGACGCCGGCCCGATCGCCAGCTACGTCTTGACCAGCCAGCCGGCCACCGCAGCAGCGGGCGGCACCGTGGTCGTGCGGATCGACGCCCGCGACGCCGCCGGACGCGGCGTCGCCGGGGGCAAGCCCGACGTGCTCGTGACCCAGGGCACGCTGGGTCCGGTCCAGGACCTGGGCAGTGGCTCCTGGCAGGTCGCCCTGACCCTGCCGTCGACGGCCACCGCAGACACCAAGATCGTGGTGACCAACGCCACCGGCGCGGTGACCCAGGTGACCGTGCTGCCCACCGCCGCAGATGCAGGGGCGGTCTGGACCGGCGCCGAGCCCACAGGCAACGCCTGGGGCGCCAGCGAGTCCACGTCGACCACCCCGGCTCCGACCGAGACGGCCCCGGCCGAGGACTCTCCCGCCGAAGAGCCGCCTGCCGAGGAGCCCGCAGCGGAAGCACCCGCCGAGGAGCCCGTCAGCCAGGCCGAAGAAAGGGACTCGGGTCCCTCCAGCGAAGGCACGGTCAGCAAGCGCAGCTCCGCCGCACCCTGGATGCGGGTCAAGCTGGGCTGGACAGGCGGCAGCTACGCCTATGAGCAGATCCCAGTGGACGTCACCGACAACCCCCTGTGGAACAAGCCGGTCAGCCTGGGCAGCGACACCCTGACCTGGCAGAACGGCTTCGCCGTCGACGTGTCCGCGTGGGGCAATGAGCTCCACAGCTTGGGCAAGTACGTGGGCGCCGAGGCGGAATTCCGGCTCGCCGCCTACCGGGTCACCTGGCCGGGTTCGACCACCGTCATCACCGACTGGGTCCCCCAGGCCCGGGTCAACTTCATGGCCCGCTACCCGTTCACCGCCGGCGCCGGTGACTTCTACGTCGCCGCCAAGGTCGGCTACCTGTACGGGGACTTCGTCACCTACCTCAAGGGCGACGACGAGGCGACCATCGAATTCGGCCCCCTGGGGCTGTCCGGACTGGGCCTGGGCGCCGAGATCGGCGCAGACCTGATGGAAGGCGACCTGCACTTCCAGGCCGGCTTGCTCCAGGGCCTGCGCGGCACCCTGCCCTACTCGATGAACGTCGACCTCGAGGTCAGCTACCAGGTCATCGACGGCGTGTTCGTGCACCTGGGCTACGGCCTGACGACCCAGAGCATCCCCGTGCTCTCGACGGCCACGACCGAAGTCGGCACCCTGTCCGACCGCAGCAGCCTCGCCACGGTCGGGGTCGGCTACCAGCGCTAGTACCTCGTCAAGGGGGCTCCAGGGCTCAGCGAAGGATCACGCCCGGGCGCTCACGCCCTCGGCAGACGCGATCTGCTTGATCTCGCCGTGGTGCGCGTTGAACCACAGGACCTGGGCGGCCAGGAACACCGGCGCGCTGATCAGGTAGGGCAGGAACAGGATGTTCGCGGCGATCGAGTTCGCCACGGTCATCACCAACAGGAAGATGACGGCCGGGACGGGATCGGCCTTGACCGCGTGCAGGGACGCCTTGAGGGCGTCGACCGGCTCATAGGAGCGGCTCGCGGCGAGCAGCGGGACCCAGAAGAACAGGATGCCAAGCGCGATGCCCGGGAGCACGCAGAGCATGAGGCCCACCATGATGGCCACGATCATCAGCAGCATGGTCACGATGTCGTCGGCGATGTTGTCGAAGACGAACAGATCGCCGATGTCCGGCCCGGCGTTGCCCGCCAGGGCCTTCTGGAAGCCGCGCATGTAGTTCGGCATGAGTGCGATGCCGGCGAGACCCGCAGTGAAGGCGGTCACGAGCGTGAACACCAGCACATACACGGCGTAGGGGACGAGGTTGTCCTTGACGGCATTCCAGGCGGGTCCGAGATGGTCCATTGGGTTCCAGGGGCAGGGGGAAGACAGGGGCGCCAGAGGCGGCCGAGTGTAGCAGGCAGATCAAGCCGGCCGGGTCAGTCGACCCGCTTGATCCGGACCGAGCGAAGCACCACATCCCGCAGCGGCCGGTCCCGATCGTCCCGCTCGACGCTGGCGATGGCCACCGCTTGTTCCAGAGGGCCACAAGACCCGAAGATGGTGTGCTTGCCGTTCAGGTGCGGCACGGCCTCGAGGGTCACGAAGAACTGGGAACCGTTGGTGTCGGGGCCGGCATTGGCCATGGCCATCAGCCCGGGGTCGGTGAACTTCAGATCCTGCTTCTCGTCGGGGAACTTGTAGCCCGGTCCACCGGTGCCATTGCCGAGCGGATCCCCGCCCTGGATCATGAAGCCCGGGATGACGCGGTGGAAGACCGTGCCGTCGTAGAGGGCGCGGCGGACCTTGCGGCCGCTCATCGGATCGGTCCACTCCCGGGTGCCTTCGGCCAGCTCGACGAAGTTGAGCACGGTGTCCGGTGCCTTGTCTGGCCACAGCTCGCAGTCGAGCGTGCCAGCCGATGTGGCCAGCGTCGCCCGCAGCTGTTGTCCGGGGCCAAGGCCCAGCCGGCGGAGCAGATCGGCCTGCTCGAGCTGGGCCAGCTTGCCCTGGAGACGCTCGAGTCGGGCCTCGAGCACGGCCCTCTCGGCCGCGGTCTGGTCGACCTCTCGCTGGAGCTCCGCAGCCTGATCCTGAGCCTGGGCCAGCTCTGCCTCGAGCTCCGCTGTACAGCCGGTCAGGGCCAGGGTCAGGACCGCCATGGACACGCGCATCGCCCACCTCCAAGCGTCGGGGCGGCGCATGGTAACGTCCGGCGCCCTGGAGGGTGCCTTGACGAGAGCGACCGTCTATCTTCGGACCTCCTTGTTCACCTTTGCCGCGGGCGAGCGCCACGTTCCGAGCGGCGTGTCAGCGGTCGAAGGCGAGCTCGAGCTCATCGGAAACGGCGGCGTCACGGTCCAGGTAGGGACCTGGAAGGACGAGCGCGGTCGCGTGCTGGAAGCGCCGAGCCGCAAGCTGTTCGTCCCCATGTCCAAGGTCGACCACGTCGACATCCAGGAGAGCTGATGCGCACCGTCCTGCCGCTCGCTGTGGCCACCTCCTTGATGACGGTCGGCTGCGCACGGATGGCCATCGACGGCCAGGTGACCGACGTCGCCGGCGAGCCCATCGTGGGGGCCATGGTGACCGCGGTCGGCGGCGCCCAGTGCCAGACCCAGACCGACGAGACCGGGGCCTTCGAGCTGGTCTGCAAGCCTCTTCACTACGAGATCCACATCGGCAAGCACGGCTACATCCCCGAGGTGCTCGAGAACTTCGATGCGTCGGAGCGCAAGCGCTACGAGATGGGCAAGCGAACCCTGATCAAGATCCCTGCCACCCGCGGCCTGACCCGCTTCAAGGGCAACGAGTACGTGAGCATGGAGCGGGGCTGGCTGACCCGGGACACCGCAGGTGGACCCACGGGCTACCGCAACTACTGCGTGGATCCCGCCGCACCGGCCAACCGGCTGGCCGCGGGCATGAGCCCGTTCTTCGACTACGAGTCCGAGGGTTGGAAGGTCTTCCGGGTCGACGAAGAGGGCTGCGCTTACCGCATGTCCCCCGACCCCGCTCGCAAGGGCAAGTGGAAGGTCGACTACGCAGACCGCCCCAAGTGGGAGACCCGCCAGCTCGAAGAGGGCAAGGACATCGTCATCATGGAGCTCCCGCCCGGCCGGTACTTCATCGCGGACTGGGGCAGGGGCTTCTTCACCAAGGGCACGCTGCCCGACGGTCAGAAGGGCTACCTGGGGTACGTGGTCGACGCGGTCAAGTAGGCGCCCCCAGCGGCCGCTGTCCCCCACGCAGCCCAGACCCCCACGCCGCCGACCGATTCGGCCAGGACCGCGACACCCAGGTGCAGCGCCCCGGCGCCGACCGCGCTCAGCCCGGCCCCTGCCGCCACGCCCAGGCGGCGACGGCGGGCCAGCCCCAGCGCCCCCAGGGCAACGATGCCCGGCGCCAGCAGCCCAGCGGCACGGCGGTGCCACCAGCCAGAGGCGCCGGCCAGCGGGATCGAGCCCAGGATCCACAACCCCGCCTCGGCCGTCGCCCGGGGCCGCACCAGGGCCTGGGCCTGCCGTGGGGGCGGGAGTGGCAGCGTTGTCGTGGAAGCCAGGGACCCACCCCGGGCGCCCAGACGACGGACCTGTCCGACCCACGCCTGCCCCTGCCACGTCACCCGGCTCGCGTCCCAACGCACCAACTCGCCTTCGTGCAGGGTCACCGCACTCACCCCCACCAGGGCATCGCCGTCGACCCCCTGGACCCGGAAGGCACGGTCCCCCAGGCGGACCCACTGTCCCGCGGCCTGGGCGGCCTGGCCTCGGAGCATTCCCTCGGCCACGGCGGCCTGTCGGGTGGAGACGGGCACCAGGGCCTCGAGGGTCAGCGCCGTGGCGCCCCCCAGCACCAGCCCAACCCCCACCACGACAGCGGCGGCCCGGTGCTCTGGCACGCCCGCCCCCTGGAGCGCTTCCCAGGCGCCCGAGCGGACCTGCCAGCCGACGATCAGCGCAGTCCCCACAGCGATCCACAACGGCACCAGCTCCCGCACGAGGGCCGGCAGGCGCCAGGCGACGAGCCGCGCCAGATCGGCCGTCTGGGATGGATCGGAGACCAGCCGAGAGCGCTCGATCGCGTCGACGCCGACCACGAGCAGGAGCAGCACCGCCGCGGTCCCGGTCAACACGAGGGCCGTCGCCCGAGCCAGCCACCAGGCAGCGGTCATCGGCCCTCCCAGCGCGACCAACACCAACCGGTGGACACGGCCAGCAGCACGAGGGGCAGGACCGCGCTGCCCAGGCCGCCCAGAGAAGCGGCCAGACCGTCACAGACCCGGACCGCGGCCCACCAGCCGACCACCGACAGCGGCACGGTCCACGACCGACCCGACAGCACGCCGGGCACAGCGAGCAGCAGCAACAGCAGCGAAGCCAGGGGCCAGATGGTGCGCTTGTAGCGCAGGGCCAGGTGGTACGGCTCGCCGGACTCGGCGAGGGCACGATCGGGCCAGGCCGAAGGGGGCGGGCGGCCAAAGGCGGTGGGCAGCGGGAGCGCCAGGCGGCCGAAGGCCAGGTGCCCGGCCGGTCCCAGGACCTGGCCGTCCAGCAGCACCAGCTGGCCGGACTCTCCCAGCTGCCCTGACGCCGCGTGGGCCACGAGACCGTGCTCGCCGTCGCCCCACGCGAGGAAGAGGTCACCCAGGCCGTCGTCGTCGACCCGCCCGGGGAGCAGCGTCAGGTCCCCGATCGAGGTGGCCCGACCGGGCAGCGGCACCACCTGGTGGACCAGCGTGTCGACCAGCGTGGCCCGGCCCCAGGGCGCCCCCAGGTGGGCCAAGGCGCCGGTCGCCAGGGCCAGGACCAGCCCACCGGCCAGGATCCCAGGCACCAGGGTGCGGCCGGACAGACCCGCCGCCTGCAGCGCGGTCCAGTCCCCTTCGGCCCGCCAGCGAGCCAGCAGCAGGGCCAGACCCGCGAGGCCTCCGAGGGGCACGACCCACTCTCCCAGGACCGGTGCAGAGGCCCCGATCACCACGGCCAACCCCTGCAACCCGGGCAGCGCGGGGGCCCGCAGCAGCTGCGCGGCGATCAGCCCAACTCCTCCGACCACGGAGAAGACGGCCGCGGCCGCACAGGTCGGGCCGATCCACTGGCGGCACAAGTGGATGCTGGCGGTCCGCACGGGCGTTTGACCTCGGGGCCCTCGGCTCCTATATTATCGGCCGAAATTTTCCAGTGTTCCCAGGGGATCGTGTGCAGTTCAAGGTTGGCGACAGGGCCGTCTACCCGGCCCATGGGGTCGGCATCATCAAGGGCATCGAGAGGGTGGACCTGGGCGATGGCAACCTGCAGGACGTGTACATCTGCAAGATCCTGGAGAACGGCATGACGCTGTTCGTGCCCACGGGCAATGCCGACGCCATCGGCATGCGGGCCATCATCAGCATCGAGCAGGCCGAGCGGGTCTACGACATCCTGCGGGACCGCTCGACGCCGCCGGACAACCAGACCTGGAACCGGCGGTACCGCGAGTACATGAACAAGATCAAGACCGGAGACCCCCTCGAGGTCGCCAAGGTCCTGCGCGATCTCGCCCTCATGAAGCTCGAGAAGAGCCTGAGCTTCGGCGAGAAGAAGATGTACGACCAGGCCCGGACCCTGCTCGTCCAGGAGCTCTCGGTGGCCAAGACCACCGACGAGCCGACCATCGAGCAGGAGCTCGAGGATCTCTTCGAAGAAGATCGCAAGATCGCCGAGGCCGAGGCCGCCCGCGCCAAGGCGAACAAGAAGAAGAAGAAGTAGCGGACGCCTGCGTTACAGCGCGGCCCCAAGGAAGACGACAAGATGTCCCTGCCGCCGATCCACGTCTACAACACACTCACACGCAGCGTGGATCTCCTGGAGACCGCGGAGCCCGGCCACGTGCGCATGTACGTGTGCGGCATGACGGTCTACGACTTCTGCCACATCGGCCACGCCCGGGCGATGATGGCGTTCGACGTGGTCTACCGTCACCTGGTGCACCGCGGCTACCGGGTCAGCTATGTGCGCAACCACACCGACGTGGACGACAAGATCCTGGCCCGCGCGGCCGAGCTCGGTGTGGCCCCGTTGGACCTCTCCGCGCAGTACATCGAGGCGCTGGAGCAGGACCTGGACGCTCTGGGACTTGCTCGGCCAGACCACGAGCCCAAGGTCTCGGACCACGTCGACGGCATCGTGTCGCTGATCGGCGACCTGGTGGATCGGGGGCACGCCTATGCGGGAAGCGGCGACGTGTTCTTCGCGGTCGGCACTTTTGACGGCTACGGCAAGCTCTCGGGCCGCAAGCTCGAGGATCTGCGCGCGGGTGAGCGAGTCCAGGTCAACCCGGACAAGCGGGACCCGGCGGACTTCGTGTTGTGGAAGGGCGCCAAAGACGGCGAGATCGCCTGGCCCAGCCCCTGGGGTCCAGGTCGACCGGGCTGGCACATCGAGTGCTCCGTGATGTCCATGCACCACCTGGGGCCGACCTTCGACGTGCACGGTGGCGGCATCGACCTGGTGTTCCCGCACCACGAGAACGAGATCGCCCAGTCCGAGGCCGGCACGGGCGCGGCCCCCTTCTCCCGCATCTGGATGCACAACGGCCACCTGACCCTGGTCGACGACGACGGCGCGGACATCAAGATGTCCAAGAGCCTGGGCAATGTGGTCCGGATCCGGGACGTCCTGGCCCAGGTCCCGGCCGAGGTCCTGCGGTTGGTCTACCTGGAGAGCCACTACCGCTCGCCGCTGCCGTACTCGAACGGGCGCATGGCCGAAGCCATGGCCAGCCTGGCCCGCCTCTACGAGGCCAAGGAGCTCGTGGAGACCCTGGCGGTCAGCGAGATCGACTACCCGCCCGAGAAGCTCGCCCAAGAGGTCGGCAAGCCGGCTCTGCAGCTCATGGCGCTCATCGGGTCCTTCGAGGGTCGCTTCAACGCCGCCATGGACCACGACTTCAACAGCGGCCAGGCCATCGGCACGCTGTTCGAGCTGGTCCGGGCCATCAACCGCGCGGGCAACCACAAGCGCGTCAAGAAGCTCGGCGGCGCCTTGATGGCCCCGGCCGAGCTGTGCTTCGCCATGGCCGGGGACGTGCTCGGCATCGGCGGGTCGGACCCAGCCGCGTTCTTCGAGGAGCTGCGCGACAAGCGGCTGCAGCTCGCCGGCCTGGACAGCGCCTGGGTCCAGGAGCGCCTGGACGCACGCCTGGCCGCCCGAGCGTCCAAGGACTGGGCCGCAGCCGACCAGATCCGAGACGAGCTGGACGGCGCCGGGGTTGTCGTGATGGATCGGGCAGAGGGCGTGACCTGGCGAGTCAGAGTCTAGTACCTCGTCAAGGGGGCTCTGACCGGTCCTCGCTTGCCCTCGAATCCCCTGGCGGCGGCGGCCTCCGCACCGCATTCGCGATGCCCGTTTGTCGGCCGCCACCACCAGGGGCTCCGATGGCGGCGCGATCAACCGGTCATTTCCCCCTTGACGAGGTACTAAGCAGGCTCAGCCCGGAGGCCGGCCGGCCGCCAGGCCGCTTCCGGCTGGAGGGCGGCCGGCGCCGAGAGAGGCTGCGGCCGCAAGGCCGCTCAGCCGACCAAGGCGCCGGTGTGTCAGAGTCTAAGCAGGCTCAGCCCGGAGGTAGAATCCGGCCCCTGCCCAGGGACACGTCATGCGTACACTCGGACCCGCCCTCGTCCTCTTCGGAATCGGCAGCATCAACGACTGCATGCCCCGACCGGACGCCGACGGTGACGGCTACGACGAGCGCGTGGACTGCGACGATTCCGATCCAGCCGTCAATCCCGCAGCCGTCGAAGAGGAATTCGGCTGCAACAACATCGACGACAACTGCGACGGGCAGTACGACAACGGCGTCACCGGCTTCACCATCAACCCCGAGACCGGCGCCATCGAGCCCCGGGAGAACAGCGCCTACTACTGCCTCGACTACGACGCAGACGACTGGCCCACCTACGAGACCTGCACCTACTACTGCGACAACAAAGAGCCCCTCAACTGGGTCTTCCACTCGGGGGTCGATGACGGCTACTCGGACTGCAACGACTCCGACGACACCGTGCACCCCTTGGCAGACGAGCTCTGCGACGGCCTGGACCAGGACTGTGACGTCACGGTCGACGAGGGCCTGGAGGGCACCAAGCTCTGGTACCCGGACAGCGACGGCGACGGCTGGGGCGACGCCAAGTCGACCGACGTCATCTCGTCCTGCGTCGACCCCTCGACCGATGACAAGAAGTACGTCGCCGACAGCAATGACTGCGACGATGACAACGCGCTGACCAATCCCGAGAAGACCGAGGACTGCGCGACGTCGGACGACGACAACTGCAACGGCACGGTCAACGAGAACTGCTCGACCCCCGGCGACTGTTGGGATGTGGCGGACGCGGGACTCGAAGACGGCGTGCACACCCTCACCCTCGCGGCGTTCGGCGACGCAGAGGTGGCGATCGAGTGCGAAGAGGGCTGGGCGCGACTCGGCCCCGAGTACTGGGCACAGTTTGGTTCGGACCACACGGAATTCGTGGAGACCCGCAGCAACGGCTCGAGCTTCAACCTGAGCATCAACACCGGCTGGTACGAGAGCGGGTTCTTCATCCAGACCCAGCGCAACACCGCCAGCGGCCACAACGGGGAGTGCATGTGCGTCGTCGCCCACGTCACCTTGCCCTGGCAGATCACCGACGTGAGGGGGAGCTGGGACGCTGGCGCCTTCACGTCCACCGAGCAGCCCGACGACCACGACCTCCAGGACGCGTGGTCTCCGGACTGCATGCAGACCTACTACGGCGCCGGCCACATCCGCTTCGGGCTGTGGCTCTACGCGGACGCCTATGTGGCCCACAAGCTCGGCGGAGAGTGGGGCCAGGACCTGGCGGACAAGTCAGCGCCCTGGCAGGTCGCCTCCCGAGACGACCTGGCGGAGAGCCGCTGGGAAGATCACTCCTGGGGCAGCGGCCAGGGCCTCGTGTGGGAGGTCTGCGACGACGGCGTCGACGGCGAGGACGTGCTGATCAACGACATCGCACTGTGGGTCAAGGCCCAGGATCTCTGAAGCCCACGGCTCGACCGATCCGACCCGTCGGGGTGCTCACCCCCCGAACCAGATCACTTCACCATCACGAGGTTGCAGGCGACCTCGACCTGTTCCTTGGCCTTGCCCTCGCACTGCTCGTAGCGCACGATCTCCAGGACCTGCTTGCCGGTGGTGCTGTAGGTCTGGGTGATCGGGTAGCGCAGCTCGGGCACGGTCTTGCGGCCCTGCTTCCAGTCGACGGTGGTGGCTGCGATGCCGCTCTGGAGCGGCTTCCAGTTGAGCCAGGTGTCGAAGGTGTAGGTGCAGTCCTTCTTGGCCGTGCGGCCGTCCTGGCCGATGTAGTGGTAGGTCACGGCCTCGCCGGCGGCCACGGTGCAGCGGGGCGGCGCACAGGTGACGGCCTCTTCGGCGGTCTTGGGGAAGTCGGCGGACTTGCTGGCGATCAGGTCGCCGGAGTCGGTGCAGTGCTCCCAGAACAGGGTCTCGCTGTTCTTGAGGAAGTAGTTCGTGCCGACCGGGTTGGAGTCCTCGATCTTCTTGCCGTCGTAGATGGTCATGTAGTTGTCGGTGATGCGCAGCTTGCAGCGCTTCTCGTCGACCTTGAGGTAGAGCAAGCCACCGAGCTTGTTGCCCAGGTTGTTGTTCTGGAAGACAAAGGCCTTCCACTTCTCGGTGCCCTTGTACTTGGCGACGTTCTCGTGGGCGTCCTTGACGCCCTTGGCGATGTCGTCGTCTGTCGCGGTGGGGGCGAGCTTCTTGAGGATCTCTGCGGTGCACTCGTTGTCACTGGCCAGCAGCGACTGGCAGAAGTCGCGGACCTTGGGTGGGTCTTCCCAGCAGGCGAGCTCGCCGGCCTTGGGCTGGCACTCGAAGTCGTACATGTCGGACAGGGAGCCGACGTTGTACTTGACCCGGGTGGCGCCGTCCTTGGCGTAGACCTTGAGGCGGGTCTGGATGTCCGGCTCGACGGACTTGTCGGCGTTGATCTTCTCGATCACCCACTCGGTGCCGGCGAGGTTGTCCAGGGTCAGGTCACAGGCGACGGACTTGGAGCCGAGCTGCAGCTTGTTGGACTTCTTTTCCTCGCAGGCGCCCAGGACCAGGGTTCCGACGACGGCGAGGCATGTGATTCCGACCTTG
>Ga0209992_10001852_pt1 | contig 20819 bp, 13 predicted proteins | sample 2SBtaG_2_FD_182564 | JGI IMG/M metagenome (GOLD analysis project Ga0209992, IMG submission 182564) | Deep subsurface microbial communities from Kolumbo volcano to uncover new lineages of life (NeLLi) - 2SBTROV12_ACTIVE470 metaG (SPAdes)... | ecosystem: Environmental > Aquatic > Marine >... | reverse complement strand
TCAATGTTCCCTGTGATTGGCGGGCAACATAAAGCGTACTTGTCAAAGCAACTCTATGATTTCAAGAGGGACACACGTTTCAATAGTCCCAATGCGATCATGAACAGAATCGTACGCTCATTAAGTGATGAAGAGATTGATGCTTTGACGGAATATATTTCTGGATTGTAAGAGATGTGGCGGTCGTTGTTTGGTTGGATATTAATTTCATATCAGTATTCATCCCATGATGACCGCCCATAAACGGTTCACTGGTTTATAGACTGCAACCTACGAGGAAGCTTGTGTGATGCACATGAAACCCATCCTATCAATACTGCTGGCCGCACCCTTACTACTACTCTCATCAGTTTCGTTTTCGCAGGCGTATTTTGACGAGCAGATGGGGGTGAGGATGAAATCCCCCCTGTGCGTTGGCTGCCACGGTAGCGGAGGTGAGGTCAATCCTCTCACTGGCAGAGTACATCATAGCAATGACAGTCCTGATACAGTGAAGATTAGAAGCGCCCCCGGTAATCCGGAATCGGGAAGAGGCAAGTCTGAATTATGCCAAGGCTGTCATGGTGAAGACGGTAACAGCTACGACTCCAAAGTCCCCAAGCTGGCTGGACAATATGCGGCCTATATCTCAAAACAATTGAGGAATTATCAAAGTGGCATCCGTTCGCACCAGATCATGAATGCCATGGCTGCTACGATTACCGATGCGGACTTGGATGATATAGCTGCCTATTTCGCCGCCCAACAAAAAATGGATGGCCCGGATTCAAGAATCAATAAACTTGGCCAAAAACTATTCTTCCACAGCGAGCCGTCCAGGGCGCACATGGCATGTGTCAATTGTCATGGTATTAGCGGTAAAGGGCTGACACCTAAGACCAATATGTTCCCTGTAATAGGCGGGCAACATAAAGAATATCTATATGCTCAATTGCTTTCTTTTAAATACGATGAGCGGGTCAACAGTCCGAACGCCATCATGAACAAGATTGCTAGCGTATTAACAGATGAAGAGCTTGAAGCTTTAGCAGATTATCTTTCTGAACAGTAGTTTGTGACTTCAATCTAGGTGAACAAACACCTTAATCTCGGTAAAGCTGCCATCTTGCTGACAAAATGTTTTACTGGTGCTGATTACTTATATGCAACAATAATCCTTCGGCAGCATCCTCAACCATATCCAGAACGCGCTCAAAGCCATCCGCGCCGCCGTAGTATGGATCCGGCACTTCACGCTCATTGTGATGGCGAGCATATTCCAAAAATAGTTTCGGTCTTGTTTCACAATCAGGTGGCACAATTCGATGCAGTATGGCGAGATTACCCATATCCATTGCAAGTACATAGTCAAAGCGATGAAAATCGTCTTGCTCCACTTGCCTGCCACATAAATTCCTCATATCGTAACCACGCTGAATTGCTGCCTGTTGCGTGCGTGAGTCAGGTTTTTTTCCTATGTGATAATCATGTGTTCCAGCAGAGTCTATGAATACCTTGTCGGTTAATCCAGCATTCTCCACATAGTGCCTAAACACCACCTCAGCAGTGGGTGAACGACATATGTTGCCCATGCATACAAACAACACCTTTACTTGATCACTCATTTACACTCCATCTGTTGATACATGAAAAACGTATTGTAACGTTTCAAAATGCTTATTATTTGACTATTTTAGTCAGGTTAACTACCATCATTCACAATTAAGCATTACAAATTATTTGAGAAATTCCTTTACGTGAAAATGCATAAACTTGACCAACTGAATTTCGAAAACACATTTGCACGCTTACCAGATAGCTTTCATACCCGCTTATTACCGACACCACTCTCCGCACCATACTTGGTGAGCTTTAATGCCAAAGCAGCACAACTCATCAATTTAGATACCTCAGAGGTTAATCGCGCCGATTTTGCCGATTATTTTAGTGGCAATATACAACTTTCCGGCGCTGATCCACTTGCGATGCTTTATGCCGGACATCAGTTCGGGCATTTCGTACCTCAACTCGGGGATGGACGCGCGATTCTGCTTGGTGAAGTTCGCAACAAGCAAGGTGAGCAGTGGGATATACAGCTCAAAGGGGCAGGCATTACGCCATATTCACGCCGTGGCGATGGCAGAGCGGTATTACGTTCCAGTATAAGAGAGTATCTTTGCTCTGAAGCGATGTATGGACTGGGGATTCCGACCAGCCGCGCTCTGTGTATCACAGGTAGTGATGAAAAAATCTATCGGGAAACTATTGAAACTGCCGCCGTGCTCACTCGTTTGTCCCCATCGCATATTCGATTTGGATCATTCGAAGTGTTTTTCTATCGCGGGCAACATGAACAAATAAAAACGCTGGCGGACTATGTCATTGCAAAACATTTCCCCACGCTGGTGGATGAAGATGACCAATATATCCAACTACTGAATGAAGTCATCCTTCGTACTGCAAAACTGATGGCGCAATGGCAGGCAGTCGGTTTTGCACATGGTGTGATGAATACCGACAACATGTCGATACTGGGGCTGACCTTCGACTATGGCCCCTTTGGTTTCATGGAAACATACGATGCCGGTTACATCTGTAATCATTCTGATCCTCAAGGTCGTTATGCCTTCGATCAGCAGCCGCAGGTCGGATTGTGGAATCTGGCTTGCCTAGCTCAGGCACTATCCCCCCTGATCCCCAAAGATGCCGCCGAATTGCTGCTGGATAGTTATGCTCCGAAATTTTACGAGCATTTTACTGCCATGATGGGAAGCAAGCTGGGCTTTAGCGAAGCAACTCGGGCTGACATTCCACTGATCTCAGAGTTGCTGGAAATGATGCAGGCCAGTCAAATTGATTACACAAACTTCTTCCGTGGCTTAAGTGGTTACAACTCGACCGCAGATGCTGACAATAGTCACGTACGCAATCAGTTCATTGACCGAGCTGCATTTGATGCTTGGGAAAAATCATATCGTGCCCGCCTACTTAACCAGCCTGGTAACGACCTTGAACGAAAAGTATTGATGGATAGCATCAACCCCAAATACATCCTGAGAAATTATCTTGCCCAGATTGCCATTGAAAAGGCTGAAAAATATCGCGACTTCTCTGAAGTCGAGGTATTGCTCAAGCTGCTTGAAAGACCATTCGACGAACAACCTGATATGGAAAAATATGCCGCCCTTCCGCCGGAATGGGCGCACAAAATATCGGTAAGTTGCTCATCCTGATCTCAATTCAAGGAGCAAAACTATTAGCGCACTAATGGCAACTCACTCCACTTCGTCGTATAAGCCGGACTCACATTGCCACGCTTCATTTGCCAGCTTTTTTCTATCCCTTCACTGGCGATTTTCAGCACACCTTTGCCCATCTTGTGATTGATTTTATCCAGCGTACTCATTAGCTTGGCAGAGTTGGGCGGCAATGCATGGTCCGTAAACAATTCGCCTTGGACACTCCCTGCGGGTGCGATGTCAGACAACATTACCCCTGCTTTCTGATAGCGAAACCCTTCCCGATAGATCGACCGCAAGCAAGCCAAAACTGCATCTATCAGTTCCCGGGTATCGTTGGTCGCATGAGGTAAGCCGATCATCATGCCCGGACTGTATTGCGGCTCTTTATCTTTATGCGGGTTAGTGCGGATATAAACATACGCAGTTGAGGCCACTGAGTTCTGGTGACGGAGTTTTTCTGCTGCACGAGACATATAGGCGCTGACGGATTCCTCCAACTCATGAAGCTCGGTGACATAGCGACCAAAGCTACGGGAGCAGATAATCTGCTGCTTGGCAGGCGCGACATCTACTGTTTCAAGGCAGGGCTCTCCTCTTAACTCCCTCACTGTCCTTTCCATCACCACACCGAAATGACGACGCAATCTGCTGACATCAAAATCTCGCAATTGCCTAACAGTATGTACACCACCCGCCTGAAGTCGAACATTCAGCTTACGCCCTATGCCCCACACCTCCCCCACTTCTATGCTGTCCAATATATCGTTGGCTTGTCTTCCAGCCATATCGGTAAAGTTACACACCCCATGATATTCCTGACGCTTCTTGGCAACATGATTCGCCAGTTTGGAGAGTGTCTTGGTCGATGCGATGCCGACACAGACCGGCACACCCACCCACTGTTTCATACGTTGCCTGATTGATTGGCCTATTACCGTCAAATCACCCGTCATGCCCTCAAGATCAAGAAAACACTCATCAATGCTATATATCTCTTGTCTTGGGCTGAACTCACTTAGCACCGTCATCACCCTATTGGACATGTCGGCATACAAGGCATAATTGGAAGACAAGGCAATGATTCCTTGTTCCTTCGCCAACGCTTTCAACTTGAACCACGGTTCACCCATCGGCAACCCTAACGCCTTAACCTCAGCACTTCTGGCAACCACACAGCCGTCATTGTTGGATAGCACAACGACGGGTACACCTTCCAATTTGGGATTGAAGACTCTTTCAGAGCTGACATAGAAGTTGTTCACGTCAACCAGTGCAATGGTACTCATGGTATGCCTACTTCACCGAATGCACGGCGTTGGTGACCACGCCCCAGATGGTCAACTCCTGCCCTTCTTTGCATAGGATGGGTGCGTATTTCTGATTCTCGGCATGCAACTCCGCAGCACCGTTACGCCACACCAAACGTTTCACCGTTAGCTCGCCGTCGATCACCGCCACCACTACTGAACGATCAACCGCCTCAACCGACCTGTCCACCACGATGATGTCTCCGTCATGGATACCGGCGTCAATCATCGAATCACCTTTGACCCGTAAAAAGAAGGTGGCGGATTTGTTCTGTATCAGCAGTTGGTTCAGGTCGAGCTTGTCCTCCACATAATCATCTGCAGGCGACGGAAAGCCAGCCGGGACCTTATGTCCATACAGAGGAATATGCTGCAAGGGTGCATGTTGTGTAGGCTGCAACGTCGATAGAACGCCGTTACCAGAGATGCCACCCTGGGCGCTTACTTCGCAATTTGAATCGTTTCGCATGCATGAGACTTTATAGAACGAACGTTCTATTGTCAACTTGAAGTGGAAAATCCCTTAAGGAAGAACGCTTAAGAATTCGCGTTGCATCACACAGACAGACAATGGCGGCCCACCAGCCAGCAACTACGCCGTTACCTCAACCCCCGATGAGCAGCAGCACCAGTTTCAGCAGGCCTTTCACCAAACTTATGATTATGTCCATCATCCACCCCTCGCGTTTATGACCTTTTCAATCTCAGCATCGCCAGTATGCCGATTATAAGCAGCAATACTGCTCCAAATACGGTAACGCTTGTCGAAACTGGTACTCCTGCCGCTGCTGCGGCACTATAACCGCCCACGAACAGTAGCATCGCAATGTTTTCGGAGAAGTTTTGCACCGCAAGCGCGTTACCCGCGCCGATAGTCTCGTGACCTTTCTCTTGCAATAAGGCATTGAGTGGCACGACGAACCACCCGCCGCAGATACCGATTGCGACCATCAATATCGCTGCAAAGGTTAGGTTATGCGCCAAGGTGAGCGCAAGAATGACCGGCCCGAGCAACAGACCACCGATTAGTGCTTTATTTACCTTTTTCAGTGACACCCAAGCACCTGCCGCCGCTGCCCCTGCCACAATGCCGATGGAGACCGCGCCCATCAAGTTGGCGGGGGTCTGGTTGTCGGTAATGAGCAACACCGATGGGACCCAAGCGAATAACATCAAGCGTAGGGTAGTGCCGCTACCCCAGAATATGCTGGTGCCGAGGAGGCTGAAGCGTGCATCCGGATTTTTAAGTAGCAGCATCAACGCGGCAATAAATTTACGGATACGCAGCCATGGATTAAAGCTCTCACCTGGATTTTCTGCGGGCAATGCTGGGATGAACAGGTTTACGATGGCAGCCAGGCAATAGGCTGCTATGACACCGAAAAATACCAAGTTCAGCGAATAATCAGCCAGCCAGCCTCCCATGATAACGCCGAGTAAAATCGCCACGATGGTTGAACCCTCCATCATGCCGTTGGCACGCACCAACAAGGCCGGCCCAAACATCTGCGACAAGATGCCGTACTTTGCGGGCGAATACATGGCCGCGCCGATTCCTATCATTCCGTAAGCCGTCAGAGGATTGAGTCCTAACAGCATTGCGACTGCACCGGAAAGTTTGAGCAGATTGGCGACCAGCATCACACGTCCCTTGGGAAAACCGTCCGCGACTTGCCCGACAAAAGGGGCCAGCAGAATGAAGGGCACGATAAATGACTCTTGTAGCATGGGTACCAGATTGGACATGCCTTGAGATTTCACGATGGCGATAGCGGCGATCAGGATCGCATTATCAGCCAGTGCTGAAAGAAATTGCGCCACCAACACCGCCATCATGCCGCGAGACCGCAACGGGAGGTTTAGTGTTATTCGGTCATTCATTACATTGCCTCCGCCAGATTTTTCAGTGAGACGTAGTCAGTCTTGCCAGTGCCTAGCAATGGCAGCTCATCAATGTGCTGTATCTTGCGCGGTACGGCGATCTCAGGAATACCAAGCGTTTTGGCAGATGCGGAAAGTACATCGCGCGTCAGAGACTTATCGGTGGAGAACAATACGATGGCTTCACCGCGAGCACCATCAGTTCGTGCCGACGCACCGTGGGTTGCAGCGGGAGAGGCATTCACCGCGAGTTTTTCTACTATTTCCAGCGAAACCATTTCGCCTGCAATTTTTGCGAAGCGTTTAACACGGCCGACGATAGAAACAAAACCGTCATCGTCAATCGATACTACGTCACCCGTTTCGTACCAACCTTCGCCTGCTTCTGATGAGGGCGATTGCAAATGACCGGGGTTGTCATAGCGATAATATCCGGACATCACATTGGGGCCACGCACATGCAGCATGCCACCCTTGTCTATACCGGGCACTGGGAACAGCTTATGTTCGATGCTCGGCAATAACTGGCCAACTGTACCGCTGCGATAAGCCATCGGTGTGTTGACTGCCAGCACCGGTGCAGTTTCGGTCGCGCCGTAACCTTCCAAGATACGGATGCCGAATTTCTCAAACCACAGGTCACGCACCGATGTAGAGAGTTTCTCTGCACCTGCCACCACATAGCGTAGACGGAAAAAATCATACGGGTGTGCAAACTTTGCATAGTTTGCGAGAAAGGTGCTGGTACCGAACAATACGCTGCAACCTCGATCATAGGCGATCTCAGGAATTACGCGATAATGCAGTGGCGTGGGATACAAAAACAGATTCATGCCAGTCATAATGGGTAACAATGCTCCACCGGTTAATCCAAAAGAATGGAAGATTGGCAGCGCGTTGAGCACTTTGTCTTCGGGTGAAAAGTCGATGATGGAGCGTATCTGGGCAATGTTAGACAACAGTGCTCGATGAGAGAGCACTACGCCTTTGGGTTTGCCTTCGGAACCGGAGGTGAACAGTACAACAGCGGTACTGTCTGGATCGCTCCGATGCTCCATCAGGCGCGGAAACATCATGCCGAACAACACCCACAGCTTGTCGCCCAACCCCATGGTAGGGCGCAGGTCTTCTAGGTACAGGATGTCGACATTCTGAAGCGCGGCAACATCGGTTTCGAGCTTGGCTTGCTCGATGAAAGCGCGGGATGCAAAGATGGTACTTATCTTTGCGGCGGTACATGCATCCTGCATTCCGCCCGAACCGGATTTGTAGTTCAGCATCGCGGGTACACGGCCCTGCGCTCCCACGCCTATCATCATGCAAACCGTTGCAGCCAGATTGGGCATCAGGATTCCAACACATTCATCTGGTGAACTGTGTTTGGCAACCAGCCGTCCCAAACCCAGTGTCATCTTTAGCAGATCACCGTAAGAGTATTCAACCTGCTTCATGTCTTCCACCGCACGACGGTTACGGCCATGGATGGCCATAATGTCCAACAGCCCTGAATACAACGTTTGCTTGGGATGCGACTCAAACACCATCTTCTGCATCAGCTTTCGCATTGATTCTCCTGCAAGGCGGCGGCGCTGCTTGGCGGTGGGTGCATCCGGTATGGGAATCATGGTGGTCGGTAATACAGAGATATTCACGCGCGGGAATAAACGGCGCGGATACTTACCGGAAATGCGACTAAAGAAGGATCGCCCCGTCCCGTCCAAGCGCACTGGCAAGATTGTTGCGCCTGTGCGTGCAGCCACGAAGGCCGGACCATCATAGACTTTCATCAGCGACCCTGTCACGGTGATCCGACCCTCTGGGAATATCACGACCGGACGGCCGTTCTCGACCAGCTTGATAATTTTTTTGACTGCCATCGGGCTGGTTGGATCGACCGCTAAATATTCACCGAGGCTCAATATCATTCTGAAAAAGAAATTATGTGTCACTCCGGTGTGCACCACGAACACCGGGTTATACGGCAGGAACAAACCGAGCAGCAAACCATCGAGAAAGGATTCATGGTTGGCAATGATCAGTAATCGTTTGGAATTGAGGTTGGCTTCCAGACCGGTGACTCGCACACGGAACAGCACCTTCAACAAGCCGCGCAATATGATACGGATGAGATTTTTCATTGATGGCTCCCTGAGTTTATTTTTGTTATTTGATCTGCACATTTACCCGTGCATGTGGGTATAACATTGCCATCGAAATACACCGCAATCTGTTCATCGAGTAACAGGCTGGCAGGGGTCACTGTCTCTCGCTGCCACGGTATGCGGCCAAAATACCACGTGCGCCAAAATGCCAAATCCGTATCCGGATTTCGCTTCAAAAGTGTCGCAAAATCCTCAACTTCACCTAGTTTGATTCCAGTTGACTCATCCAACACTTCGCGAACGAAGCGCGAGCAAAACTGCCGTGAGGAATGCAAATCAAAACCGGTGTCGTACAGGATGCCGCTTCTGTCGCTGATCGCCTGCTTGAGCTTGTCCTTCTGACTTATGTTTAGAGGAATTGGCAATCTTGCAACGGCAACTCTTCCAGATTCGGAGCGTTCGATAAAATCAGACCAGCGGGTAATACCGGAAAATGGTACACGACTTTCAGCAATGTCGGGCTCTGACCCTGTAATGTCCGCCACGATACCGACATGATTAGTCCAGCTTGAGGTCGTATCTGCAACTTTAGTAAAAGGTGCATGGGGGATACGGATAAACACCACATCCCCCACTTTAAGGTGTTGTGCAAGTTCATGACTTCCCGCCTTCATGGGTACTTCTGCTGATGTCTCGCAGTGAGCAAGCATTGAAACCTGCAGTGACATAGATATCAGCACACCAGATATAAGGTGACGATTCAGCGTAATGTTCATCAAAATTTCCTCTACTTGGTTAATGTGGCGCAAGAATAATGGTGAGTCGCCAAATATGAAACCTTTGCCATTGAAGGTTGCATCAAGTAGACTGAAAGGTATCAAATTACGATACTTTACTCATGTCCGAGACCAGCCAACTGATCGCAACGATCAAACAACAATTACGTAGCCAGAAGATGACTTACCGCGATGTGGCACGTGCGCTGAAGCTATCAGAACCCAGTGTGAAACGCCTTTTCGCTTCAGAGCGCCTCACCGTCGAGCGTTTGGTGCAGCTAAGCAACCTGCTCGGTTACACACTTGCAGAACTATCTGCCGAGGCACAAGCAGGGCAGTTGCGTGTAAGCACATTGACCATAAAACAGGAGCATGACGTGGTATCCGACAGCAAATTGTTACTTGTCGCGGTGTGTTCGCTGAATCACTGGTCGCTGGATGATATCGTCGCGTATTACAAGATGACGGTTGCCGAGTGCATCAAATACCTGCTGCAGCTGGATAAGCTGCGTATCATCGATCTGCTTCCGGGTAACCGTATTCGCCTCAATGTCGCACGAGATTTCGACTGGCTGCCAGGGGGGCCGATCCGTGTATATTTCAAGCGTAATGGACTCGATAATTTCATCTCCCACGCATTTTCCGCCGAAGATGAAACCATGGTGTTTGCGCACGGGATGTACACTGATCAGGCGCGCGCAGAAATTTTGGAAGAGTTACGCAAACTGAAAAAACGGTTCGCCGAATTGCATGAAACCAGTTTAGCGACACCACTCAGCAAGCGTTCCGGGATTGGTTTACTGTTGGCGATGCGCGGATGGGAGCCTCAGGAATTTGTAAAATTACGTCGTTGATGGTCATGCACCTCAAAGGAATATTATGCTGATGAAATTTTGTGGAATACATATCGTGCGTCTATTGAACGCAGTCGTCTGGCTAGTAATGAGCTTGTGTTTTTCCTCAACAGTTCATGCGAAATCTGATCTTGCGATGGAGTATATCGATAGTCAGATTACCGCCAATCACGGCAAGAGTGGCATGTATGTCCTCGATACGGGTGAAGAAGCATTGCTAGCCAGAGCATGGCTGGCAGATCATGCGCAACACACTATTGAGGTGCAGTATTTCATCTGGAGCACGGACAATATCGGCATCCTTGCAGCAGAAGCCCTGCTACGTGCTGCAGAACGCGGAGTGAAGGTGCGCGTTATTGTGGACGATCTGATGATTGACGCCCCTGATGAATCACTTCTTGCGCTTGCGCATCATCCTAATATCGATATCAGTATCTATAACCCGAAAATTTCCGTAGGTATTCCGGTGCAAAAGAGGGTGATAAATGTCGTCACTGACTTTCGCGGGGTAAATCAGCGCATGCATGACAAGACCTTTATTGTGGACGGTAAGATTGCCATCACCGGCGGACGAAATATGGCCGATGAATATTTCGATTATGACCATGAATACAATTTCCGCGACAGGGATGTTTTGTTGCTGGGAGCAGTCGTTGAAAAAATGAGAGGGAGCTTTGAAAGGTTTTGGCAAAGTGAGATGGCTGTTACTGTCGAAAATTTGTATGACGGATTGGGGCTGATGAAGAAAAATGTGCAGATAGATGATGCACGTATCCAACGTGAATATCGTGAATTGCATGACTATGCTGCACTACCGGAGAATTTTGCGCTATCGGTACGTGATGCTATCAAGGATGTGCCTACTGCTTTTGAACGTTTGTCGGGTCAAGTGGTGTGGGGGGAAGTCGAATTCATCAGCGATATGCCCGGAAAAAATGAAAATCGTTTTAGTTTGGGTGGTGGTGGATTATCAACAAGTGGGCTAGCACAGCTTTTCGACTCGGCTCGGGATCGGATTGTCATTCAATCGCCCTATTTGGTGTTATCGGATGACGCTATCACACTCTTTACAAACACCCTTGAGCGAGGCGTGAAAATTAGTATCAATACCAATTCACTTGCTTCCAGCGATAACATTCAGGCCTCCAGTGGTTATCGAAATCAGCGCGAGGATTTACTTAAAATGGGCATCGAAATTTTTGAATACAAACCCGATCCCGAAATCCGAAACACACTGATGCAAAGTGCCATCAAGGACAAGATCGATTCACCAATTTTTGCGCTGCATGCAAAAAGCATGGTGGTAGATGGGAAGGTGGCATTTATTGGTACATATAACCTTGATCCACGATCCGAGAACCTGAACACAGAAGTGGGAGTGATTATTCGAAACGAGGGGGTGGCACTCGCACTCGAAAAGGCGATCAATACGGATATGCAACCAGGCAACAGCTGGAGTGCGGCTACGGACGATCCGGATAGTTATGTATCATTTTTCAAGCGAGTACGGGTCAGGTTTTGGCAGATGATGCCTATTAAGCCTTTGTTGTAGTTTTTTGCAGCATACTGCGTCAAACGTGGTTCTCTACAAGCACACTACATTTATCGTTAAAACTGCTTGACCAACTACCGCGTGGCTGCATAAGTAGCCATGAGCTACTACAGCTTATCGGTGCAATAATTGCCTGTGAACATTTGAAACAAAAAGGGCGGAGAATTTCCGCCCTTTTTTTGACAATACAAATTATTAAGAGTCTCTTTTTCGGCCTTTGCTGCCGCTGAAGTTACTTCAAGCGAATGACCGATATAGTACTGGTTACCGACACTGGTACGTAGCTTATCCTGAATGACCGCATTCCATTTCAACGACTGCGCACCTGTTTTTCCCCAGCCTTTATTCCTCACCACCGATGATTTTAAAATTCCGTGCAAGTCGCTGACCATTGTTATCAACTAAAACTAATTGATGTTTGCCGGATTTTGCACGTATCATTTTTTCATGGAACAATTCTGTATCACCTAAATACTCTCCATCAAGATGCCAATAAAGTGTGGCATCTGTATCGCGGTGAATGGCCCTGAATATTGCACCACTCTGCTTTCCTCCAGAATCTAGTGGTAGGTAGATAACGTTCTCGGTATCCGGATAAATTAGATCAAACGGTAATTCGTCTGTGAATTGTTGTAGCGATGCGATACAGTCCTTTCGCCAGGGAGGTAGGGTTCGATAATCACTGTGTTCGCGCTTCCAGTAATATTCCTGAGTGGGTGGAAGTACGAACCAGTCAACCGCTTTCATCTTGCTTACCGATTCGCAGCCGCTATGGACACGATACAAGCCATTTGCGGACAGGAATATCCGCTGGTGGTAGGGAGTCGTTTTCGCATAGTGACTGTGTAAGGGCACTTGTGTTTCTACCGGATTACAACCCTCCAATGCGACAAATCCGTCATCTTGACACACCGTCAATGTTGTTAATGCGCCCTCCGGCTCTGATAGCCACGCACTTGACCCCAATAGCGAAAAAACATCCATCAATACGGGGCCGGCACTACGCGCCCCGCCCAGACTGGCTGCTGATGAGCCGTCTGCGTTGCCTGCCCAAACGCCTACTGTATACCGTCCGTTGCTGCCGATTGCCCACGCGTCTCGCAAGCCATAACTGGTACCGGTCTTCCAGGCAATGATTTGTGAGTTTTCATAATTACGCCAGTTACCATCAGCCCCCGGGCGGGTCACCTCTACCATGGCCTGTAGGGTTAACCAGGCTGTACCGGGTGACAAAGGAAATTTAATTCGGGGTGTCTGGCTATCGGGGTCTGTCATTAATAACTCAACCGAATTAGTTCTACCGTCGTAACCATTCTCTTCAACCATATTAGCCATACGTGCATAAATGGATGTCAGTTCCCATAAGTTTGCTTCGCCCCCTCCTAATATTAGTGACAAACCATAATTCTCAGCACTGCGATTAATGGTCGATAAACCATAGTGCTGCAACTGTCGCCTAAAACGGTCTACGCCATAACGACGTAAGAGTCTTGCTGCGGGCACATTTAGCGACTGTGCCAACATCTGTGCCGCAGGTACAGCACCATGGAATTCATGGTCATGATTTTCCGGTGAGAAGCTGCCTATAGTGGTTGGAATATCGGGAATCAACTCTGTGGGTATCAACTCACTGCTTTCCAACATCAAGCCATATAGCAGGGGCTTGATGACACTGGCAGTAGAACGTGGACGTGAAGCAATATCCACGTAGGAGCTTGATTTATCACCTGTGAAATTCCCGATATATCCCACCGTTTGTAGCGTTGAATGGTCAATGACGACCAGTGCAAGATTGCGTACGCCTTCTGTGACCAACGTGCGGCTGTGATTTCTCAACACGTGGTTAAGGCTACCCTGAAGCAGCGGATCAATCGTCGTATGGAATGCAGAAACATTTGGATTCTCATGCAAGAGCCGATCCAGCAAATGCGGAATTTGTGACGGCCACGCGCTCTGTGACGTTGGCAGTGGCTCCGCTTTGGCTAGTTTGTAGTCGAGTTCATCCAATTTGTCATCTTGAAAAAGTAGCGTCAATAATTGATCACGACGCGCTTTCAACGCCTTACGGTTTTTTTCAAGATACAACATCGAAGGGCGGTTCGGAAGCACGGCAAGCAACGCGGCTTCCGCCCAACTGAGCTCATCAGGTGCACGACTAAAATAGTGCCAGCTTGCAGCTTGCAGGCCAACGATATTCCTGCCCATCGGCGCATGTGTTGCATACAGCTTAAGGATATCCTCCTTACCTAATCTGAGTTCCAGTTTGAGCGCGAAGCAAATTTCTTTGAATTTATTCCAATAGCTGCGATTGCGATGTTGCAAAGTCATTCGCGCAAGCTGCATCGTAATCGTACTGGCACCGCTGACGACATGGCCTGCCTGATAGTTATCTCTAATGGCGCGGACTATCGATAGCGGGTTAAAGCCGAAGTGTTCATAAAAGTGTCTGTCTTCAAATCGAATAACAGAAGCAATATACTTTTCCGGCAACTCATCAGGCACAGCAAATCGCCATTGCTCATCACTTGCAATGTGTACATCTAGCAAGTCTCCATTGCGTGAAAATGCGGCTTTTGCCAACGGTGGGTTTAATAGCCCATCTGGATATGGAAGCAATACGTAAACAGTGGCACCCATAATAAAAATTCCGGTGGCTATAGTTGGCCACCGGAATTCTTTAATGCGTTGTAAAGTGATGCCCTTACTCACTGCGGTCGAACTTCTACCCACGTTCCTGCAGAGGATGCATGTATCTTGCCATCATACATCGGCTCCACTTGCCACCCCGGCAGATAAAATCGGCCCGCAAAAGATGCATTTAAAAGCATTTTGACAGTAATCGTTTGTTTTATCTTGTGATAATCACGCCACCAGTAATAGCGACTGTAAGAATTCGGCCCTGCGCTGAGTGAAAAATAGCTGCTTTGCCTGTCGTCACGAATATCGAGGTATTCGATATCCAGATTGTCAGCAAGACCTTCAAGCCGCGAGTTACGAATCTGCCACCCACTCGGCACTACTTCCGTCAAAGCAATATTGTTCAGTTCACGATTACTGATATTCTTGACCGTGACTTCCGCTACAAAATCCTGCCCCATCGGCAAGGATTTTTCATCGATAGAATTACCATCCATATCTTGGAATCGAACATTGATCGTAAGCCCCTTGCTTTGTTCGATCTCAACCGTATTGGCAGGCACACCACGATTTGTTACGGCAACATACAATGGCTGTTCCGATGTATTGCGAACGGTTAGCTTGTCGGGCTGGTAGTTATTCAAATCATGTTTGAACATCGCTTTGGTCGATTTGATCGCCTTCCAGTTTTTGCCGGTTTCACGAACTTCAAACTTTGCAAGCTGCCCATTCGCCCCAAAAGTTTTAGACAATGACATCAAGCCCCATGCTGTAGTTTGTGTGCTATACCAAGTACCACGAGATAGCTTTGATGCGATGTCCGTCGCCTGCTCCCAAGATTTCTCCGCCATTTCCAAGCTGTAATACAGCATCAACAATACCGACATGTCACGCAGGTCGGAGCCATAAGTCCAATGCCGATTGGCGGGATTGATGACGACATTACCAGCCTGTGTCAGCAACGCTTGCGCTACTTCTTTTTGTCCCGCTTGCTGATAGGCAAGAGCCAGCATCCAGCGCGCCATCACAGATTTTTTGCGCGAACCACGCGCAAGTCGCTCGCGCAGACGATTCATGGCGCCCATATCAGCTTCACCTGCTAGCGCCAATGTATACAGCCGATAACTATCATCCGCGTAATGATCCTGGCTAAGTGTTTTGCTTTGCTTGCGCTGATACCTCAGCCAGTTATTGTAAAGGCTGGCAGGTACGTTATAGCCACGCTGTCTGGCTTCTATTAAGAAATGTCCCGCATAATTACTACCCCATGGGTTGACCTCGCTTTGATAAGGCCAATAGGAAAACCCGCCGCTAATAGTCTGGAAAGTCTTCAGGCGTTCAATCGCTGCATAGATATTATTATCGATGTCTTGCCTTTGTCCCGGCGACATATCCATCAAATCTGGCAGATAGATTTGCGGGAAAACAGATGATGTCGTCTGCTCAATGCAGCCATGCGGATACCGAATCAAATACTGCAGGCGTTCTTCCATCTTCAGTTCAGGGACACTACTAACATTCAATGATGCTTTATTGGTCCCGGGCATACCATGAGGCGCAAGTGACGAAGTCCACATATCACCTGGGTTCAGTAGTTTGACCTCAGTGCGCGTGCTCGGCAGATTGGCACTACGAATCGGAATGTTTACTACTTCTTGTGCTCGCTCAGAGCCCAACCTTCCCTTGATCTTGATCTTGGCCATACCGACTTTATCTTTCACCTTAAGTCGCAGGAAAGCCATTTGCTCACCCGGCTTGGAAAAACGAAGTGTTTCGCGACCTTTGATCACGGAAAAAAAGTCATCCGCTTCAATCGATATATCAGCATTGCCAAATGGTGCTTCTGACACAAACACATCTACCGGCAAATTGAACTCTTCTCCGGGGCCCAGAACCCGAGGTAAAGTCGGATGTATCACCAGGGGTTGTGTTACCGTCACCGTCGTTTCTGCTTTACCAAAGGCACGCTTGTTTCCGGCGACCACCATCACACGAACTGCACCCATGTATGGTGGCAAATCTATGTTGTGTTTTGCCGATGCGTTTGCACTTAATGTAAACGGCCCGAGAAACTTTACGATGGGCGGGAAGCGTTGTTCTCGACCATTGCCAGCTTTTTTCTTAGCCGCATCAGATCCACCCACTGCCAACAATCGTGATAAATCCGTACTATATGCACCCACCACCCAGTCGAACATATCCCAGGTTTTTACACCCAATGCTTCGCGCTTATAAAAGTGCGTGTGTGGGTTCGGTGTTTTATAGTCACTGATGCCCAGCAACCCTTCATCTACTACCGCAAGTGTATAAGTCATGGCATTGCCCTTTTGTTCGGACACTTTGACGGTCAACTTGCTTTGTGGCCTTACTTTGGAGGGCACTGTGATCACAGGCGTGATATGCGAGCTGGGATCATCGACAACAATAGGTAAGATGCCGTAGACACGCATCGGCAAATCGTTATTTCGTTGTTGATGCGCTTGGTAAGTGCTGATGAAAATATAAGCGTTAGGCATCATCTCTGAGGTTACCGGCACAGACATTGTGTTTTCGGATCCCTGGATATCCTGCCAATAACTTTTTATGATGCTGCTGCCGTTTTCAACACTTACAAAGACGCGCCTGTCTGCACCGGGTGGCAAATGAATCTTGGCCGATTCACCCACTTTGTAACGCTCTTTATCGCCACTTAGGATCATCGTAACAGCGGCGTCTCCGGCTTGATTGTCACCATTGTTATAACCGTAACCTAGATAAACATCCCGGCTCACACAATGCTGTTTATTCCCTCTCTCCTCTGCGGAGCAGGCACGAATTAAATAACGTCCCCCCGTGTGGTTTTTGCCTACGAAGCTCCACTCGGCTCGCCCTTTTACATCCGTCGCAAGTGTAGCTGATTCTTTTACAGCGTGGATATTGTTACTGGTATATCTAGCATAATTTTCTGTCCTTTCATCCCACCACCAACGCCAATCCATTTTATAGACGGTTATTTTGATAGCTTGATTGGCAAGTGGCTTACCTTTGTTATCAACAGACACTAAATCAAATATATGATTGGCATTTTTATTTAATGAGCCGTAATAAGATTTGTTGCCTACTGGCGGATGCATGCCTATCCATGTATCGAATGGGTATATGGGCGCACTTTTGTATTGGGTGCTGGCCTGGCCGCCTTTTTCAAATACTCGCTCTGTAAAGGTGGCTCTTAACATACCCGGCGGCGTCTGATGAATATCAAGCTTCGTTGAGATATCCGCTTTGCCATTTTCATCTAAATTTCCATCAAAAATCGTTTGTGGATTCTGTGAAAACGAGCGGCTGGCATCGTCAAAGTAATAACCATCGAAGTCAGGAAAAACCGTTTTCTCCCGCGCCAACTTTACTTGTACCTTAGCTTTCAATAAGGCTGTCGTCGCACCGGTAAGCCACTGCGCCTTTAATGAAGTATTCAGCATCTTGCCATCAAGGCGCAGCCCATCCTCCGGGATGGCTAATTCCATCTTTAGACGATTGGGTACGATGCTTTCGATACGCAACACATGCTCAAATGAATTACCGCCAGCGCGAACGACCGCCCGCCAGTTACCAGTGGGTGCATTCTCACCTGTAGTTAATTTAAAAGGATAGAAGGATCCGATAGGTTTGGGTGCCGAAACCGTTTTGACTTTTCCATTACGCGGGTCGTATAAATCCAGCGTAAGCGGATAATCTGACGGTAAAGATTTATCACGGTCCATCAGGATGAATGTCAGGAAAATATCATCCCCCGGTCGCCAGATATCCCGCTCACCGTAAAAGAATCCTTTCAGTCCTTTAGGAGCTTTCACCCCGCCGGTATTGAACACATAAGTTGCCAAAGCATCCGCTGCAGCCACTTTTAGATAATTGACATCATCCCCATTCGTAACCTGCAAATAATAAGGCTCACCCTCCAAAGAAATGGTTACCATCCCATCCGAATTGGTCGTACTACTACCGATTGGCTGCTGCTGGAAGTTGAACACCTTTACCAAGGTATCTGTAAGTGGTTTAGCATCTTTCAAGTCAGTGGTCAGCACCATCATGGTATCGCCTTCGCCCTGTTTGGCCATGATGCCTATGTTCGACGCAACGAATAGCTTTCTTGCGATTACGGAGTTTTGCTTGGTGTAATAATTGTCTTTGAAATACTGCTTGCTACACGGATTTTTACTCAGTTGACGAGAAATTCGACCCTCATCAGCTTCATTTTCGTCATCGTCACAAGGGTAGGTTGAATGTTCCTTGGTGATCGACAGCTCCAGTTGGACGAAGCTACCACTTTTTTGCGTCATAAATTCGTTAACATCTAGCGAATAACGCTGCCAACCATTTTGTGATGTCTTAGGCAAATATATTATTTTTGTCCAAAGCTTGCTTCCCACCCTGTTAAATGACCTTGGCGAGTTCGTCGATATATTATTGTCTTGGAGGAATTGTCCGATATTGTTCGGAAAAACCTCATAAGCCGTCAGTTGAACTGCTTCTACTTCCACTGCTTCTATCGGAATGGATATCTGCTCTGCAATAGGCAGCACATGGCCTTTACCGGCAAAACGCACGCCTGGCGTTTCTTCCACGAACACCACCTTTTTATTGACGGGATTCTTAAGCGGAATTCCCCTAGTGCTTTTGACCGTGGCCTCGATGTGCAGTTGTTGGTCTCCACGCAATTTATTTCGACCGTAAACACGCATGATAGAACCCTCGATCTCGATACGTGCATCAGAATTATTCAATCGAATCAAACCCGCCATATTCTGCCGGGTATCGATCTCACTTGAAAAATTCACTTCTATTAACGGGTCCGGCTCAGTCACGGCAAGAACGGAAATCACTGAAAACTCACCTATCGGCGGGACATCAACCGTACGCTCACCTTTGTCATCTGCAAGTCCAATTGATTTACCATTCCAAGCAAGTGTTATCTTTGAGGGCAAAGGCTTACGCTTAGCGCCAACGATGATGTATTCATGCTTATTGTCTGTACCGTGATCCCAGGTGATTGGCAATACTTCATCATCCTGTTTAACAGAGAGAATCTTTTCAATATTGGCATTATCAGCTTTATCGGTTGTTGCTAAAACACCGGTCAAGATCATGCCGTTTTCAATAAGCGGATCTGCAACCAGGCCTGCATCATTCAGACTCATCGATTGTTCGATTGTCCTTATATAGAAACTAAAAGTCGAAAGATCTTTGGGAATGTTATCAAGGTTTTCTGTCAGCAAGCTGATCATGAAACGCTTGCCCGAAGGAAATTTATCTTCATGACGAATTTCCAGTTCAGATGTTGAGACGAATACCGCTTCTATAGGATGCGAAGAGTCAAGCTCAATAACACCATCAACCGGTGAGCCCACCAACTCATCTGAAATGACAGGATGCGTAAAACGAATGATCGGCACCGACTCCGCCGGTACCCAGCCTTGAATGAAATGCTCAATGTGGGGCTCCCACGTAGCTAGCTCTTGCTCTGAAATTACTTCTTCAGCTTTTGCTCGCTCTTGCTTTGGCTTGAATATTTCCTCAAGCTCACCCCGGTATATGTCAAGACCAAAACCCACCGCAATGACCACCAATAGCACAACCATTTTGGGGCTGAACAATACGCGGCTAATCCAAGAGCCTTTGGTATTTTTCGCAGGCAAATTATCCATGTCGGACGAGCTTCGTGATGATTCTTCTGGCTGGAGCGACATATGACGTTTCCTGTATGGTTTTTATTCCGTTACTTTACCTTCCTCAGAATTATTGAAGGAACGCAAGATATACTGCATAACGAAATCTACCTTGAAATCTACCTAATTGATATAAGGAAATTCCTTATATTTAGAGATGTTGGCGTACCAACGTTGGCGGAGTTAACTATGCTTATCCTTGGACTCTAAATTCAGGGATTTAAAGATACGATCCTATTGATTTCTGCACCTATGAGCGGTATTTTTATTGTTAAACCGGTCATTTGATAACCATAACACCACTGGCTGAAAAGGCCGAGGAACAGACACCAGTAGACAATTCTGTTCATAATCCACACCCATAACAAATTGTATTACTTTCCATCAGAATTTAGGCAATTAGTGTAAATTTGTCTTAAAACCCCTCCAAAATAGAGCCGAATGCGGTCTCTTCAATTGTTCAAACAGAATTAAAATGTATTCTCTGAGGAAATGGAGAGAAGCATGTAAGCCAAAAAAGTCGCAGTCAATAGTGCTGCTAAAACATTAGCCCATAATGGGATTTATGAAATTAAAACTATTATGTTGCCGGAAATTGGTTTCTTGCGTTTACCTCAAATTATTGGAAACCCCAAGGCCAAGCCTCCCATCCCTCCTATTATCCCAATTAGCAAATCTGCATGGTGGGCTGGTGTCAAAACTGGAGACATACCTAGACCTGTAAAATTGTTAGGAACGAATATTTCTGCCTGGTCAGTGGACACAATTCGCGAGCTTGTGGAACAAA
>Ga0209992_10001851_pt1 | contig 20852 bp, 19 predicted proteins | sample 2SBtaG_2_FD_182564 | JGI IMG/M metagenome (GOLD analysis project Ga0209992, IMG submission 182564) | Deep subsurface microbial communities from Kolumbo volcano to uncover new lineages of life (NeLLi) - 2SBTROV12_ACTIVE470 metaG (SPAdes)... | ecosystem: Environmental > Aquatic > Marine >... | reverse complement strand
ATGTCATTTTTTGCTTTCCTTATTTTTTTATTGAATGTATATATCTTATCTCATAATTAAATTAGATTGTCAATAAATTATTTTATTTTTTTTTTAATTGACGGGATTATTTTTTTCTGTTAAACTCCGTTCACTATTTGGTTGGAGTTAAATATATATAAAAAAGAAAGTTAAAAACTATTTGACATAATATAATATGTACGATATAAACTAATTACTTTTTATAAACATATCTATTGGAGAAATACAAAATGCCAAGAGATCCAAACCAAATACATATTTCTAAAATGACTGGAAAGCTGGATAGTTTACGGGCCATCAATACAAATACAGTCACGAATGAATTTTGTATAACACAATACAACAGCGGTAAAGATAACGTAATTTGTACTAGATGTTACAGTCAAGAAATGCTGGGTTCCTATCGTAAAAATATGCAACCGGCACTACAAGATAACAGCAATCTTTTATCTAGTTCTATTTTATCTAGTGATAGGTTGCCTTTTTTATTAGATGCTTACCTAAGAATTGACGGACACGGCGAACTAATAAACGACAATCATTTAATTAATATTTATAACTTGGCCCTAAAAAATCCACATTGTAAAATAGCAATATGGACTAAGCGAATACCTATTGTTAGATCAGTTGCCAAGAAAATGAAAACCCCAGATAATATTATTTTAGTTTATTCCAATCCGATTATTAATAAAGTTAAGTATGAAAAAGATATTCCAGAATTTTTTCATAAGGTATTTAATAATGTTTGGAGTGATCATAAAGTTGAAGAGCAGAATTGCACGGGCCAGCAGTGTAAAACGTGCATGATATGTTATAATTTTGAAACACCTAATATTATTATTGAAGCAGTCAAAAAGAATGGACGCACAAGAAAGGTAAAACACTAAATGACAAGAGAAGAAAAACTAAAAGAAATAGAGAGACAATGGCAATTAATACAAGCGTTCCCATTGCCCATAAAAAAACCCCCCAAGAAATTAATCAAGGGGGGTTGATAGTTTAAGTAAGTTTTATATTATTATAGATCCCTTCCGATATTACAGAATAACCATACAACCATTACAGCAAACGCTATTGCTAATATATGCCCATGCGACAATACTAGCTCGTGCATCGTTTCAATAATCATTTTCCTATCGCCTTCACTACAGTTTCTAGACTTGACTGACTACGCGATAAGCGCAATACCTCCCGCCTTAAATTCAGATTACTTTCTAAGGCGTCAAGCAGTTGCGCCTTGTAGGTTACACCGTTGCGATGCATTACATCCGCATCAATTTCTAGTTTATCTAGTAAATGAGCATTTCGCGTATTGCGTTCTATCTTAATCATTTTGTTTCCCCTATGAAAAAGTGAGGGGGCATATAAACCCCCCCCCATGTTAATGTTAAGAACTTGGCACGTATCGTTTTACAGGCCATGCATCTAAAACGAACTCTTCCACAGTCATACCACAGTTAATAGCATCTTGCCTTAAACTAGGGTTTGCATCGGCTATCTTAGAATAATGCGCTATCGTTTCATAATCCGTACTCTTAGTGATAAATGAAGAGTCTTGATCGTAGTAGTTGATATGAGGTGTAGTCATGGTTTGTTTCTCCTATAAAAAAGTGAGGGGGGCATATAAACCCCCCGTTAAAAATTACCAGTAGCCGTACTGGCCCTGCTTCTCAAAGTAAAACACGGGATCATGCACCCAGTGATCAAAGTAACCGATAAAATCGGACCAGTAATTAGCTAGTGTCTCATAGCCTTGCTCAAATGATTGGATGCACCCAGTTGTGAAGTGACCATCAAAGTAATAGCCTTCCTTCAAAACTACTTCGACAAGGAAATCAGTATCAGAATAATTCTGGATAAAAACTTCATCCACAATTTCCATTCGTTTCTTGCCCAGTATCTTGGCTACTTTGCTTTCTGTCATCATCGCTTTAACTCCCTTGCGATTGATTGAAGATATGCAAACCGTAATCTAGTTTTATCTATTAATCAAATAAAAAATAAAAAAAGTTTTCCAGTGCCGGTATATCGACCAGGGGGTTATGTTTTTTTTAAGCACTTTTTGACCGTTGCGCCAGAAAACCGACACTACACCACGTAAAACATAGGGCATAAATACACAATAACGCACAAAATAAGGCAATACATAGCCTACATTGCGTAAAATGCGCCATAATTACACGCAATAAAGGCATTTTTTAGCTTTAACGCATACGGGCAGGGGCCACCGCCCATCCTACGTACGTTATATATGGAGTGTGCAACGGATAGGTAAAATGAAGTGTCAACCACTTTGTCGCATATTATCATATACACACACGGCTCGTACACAAAACGTTGACATATCGCGGAATATTAAATATAGTAATAATACTTGCGGAGTAGTAGGTGTATATATTTACCCTCCCCTATTCGATAACGAATGTTATACCACATAAAGGGTCATCCGTCAAGTAAAAAAGGTAAGTTAATGCAAAAAAATAACTTGACAAATAAATCTAAATCCATACAACTATATTCAGACTCAGGTAACTATTTACTGGAAAGATTCTATCGCGTATTGGAGAGGGGGTTTTTAATTGACCCTTTATCCTTACCTACTAGCGACCAGTACTATATCTGGGTGGCGTTGCGGGAAATGTTTCCTTCTCGTAATTTGACGTTGGGCAAAGTATGTAGGCTATTGCGTGAAGAGGGATATACGGATAGTAAGGGCATACTTTCATCGGAAGAGGAAGAGGAAGAAGACCAGCCAACCTAGCTATGCGGATTCTTGCGAGGTTTGTTGTGGTCTAGGTTTGGACAGACGGTAGGGTACGGCAGGGTTGTTCGTAGTCCTTATTAGTGCGAATGCCCTGCCTTTTTATTTTTAGTTTAATTTATATAGGGAGAAAATAAAAATATGCCTACTCCATCAGCACAAGAATTAAGAAAACGTTTAAGAAATAAAGTAAGTAGAACTATAACTACACCTTCTTTGCCTCCTATGCCGAATTTTGGAAAAAAACTTGGGGGCCAAAATAAAAAGAGAAAAAACTCATCAGCTATGATGGATCTGGTAGACCCAGGCATAGATGATCCTTTTGGACAGAGGCGTTTATGGTGGGCGCAAAACAAACTGGATCGTTTAAAGAAAATGTCTGAGGAAACTAAAAACAGAGAGCTGCCCAAAGGCTGGTTTAAAGAATCTGCATTTCATAGATGGCATGACCCTCTTAAGATGGCAGAAAGGGCAGAAAATAGAAATGAGGCAATAAGGGCAGAGTTAGATGCAAATATACAGAATGTATCGGATAATCAAACAGTAGGAGGTACAATGCCTACGGATAGAAATCTTAATGTAGCGGAAGGACTTGTAAGTAATATGTTGGGCCGTAAGGTGCGGTTTGCAGATGTACCAAATACCAGTAGTAATGTTGATTTTACTGATGTTGATTTTGATTTTACAGAAAGATAAACAGGGTTTAGCAACATGACATACGAAGAAATAATGGACAAAATATTTAAGCTAGAAAAATTAAACAATAGCGGTAATTTAACTGCCTTACAAATGCAAAAAAATGAAAGAGAAATAAAAAGTTTAAAATCTAGGGCAAATAAAATAACCAGACGTTTAAACAACTTGGGTATGGGTTCAGAGTTAAATGACTATAAAAACATATTAAATAAAAACCCACCTGAAAAAAAACTTACTCAACAACAAATGAGTAATAGAATTAAAAATAGATTAGCACAAAATAGAAAACTTCTTAATAACTTAGATGGGCAACCTACGCCCTTAAAAAATAATAATAAAAAACCTGTCGAACTAGTTGATGAATCAGAAAGTAAAAAAGCAACACAAAAAAAATTTAATACTAAACCTATGCAATATGGTGGGCCGCAAGATCGTATGCCCTATGTAGAATTAGAAGAAGATGGAGATCAAAGTATAGTAGAAAAACTTGTAAGCAGTCTACTGGGCCGCGAAATAAGATTTGAAGATATACCAGATGACATTGACGATCCTGATTCTGACGTAGGCTACAAATCAGAGGGTCACTTTGCGTATCCAGCAGGTAGGCCCGACTTGCGTATGGGGGGCATGACTTCCAGACTAGGTGCAACCACTAAATTCAAGAAGCCACTTGGCATGAAGGGCGGTGGCAATATAACTAGAGCGCAAAGACAGCGCATTGCCCGAATAATGCAGGACTACAAACAAAAGAAAGCTAGAAAATCTAATGGCAAAAGAACTAACAGATAGACAGAGAACATTCCTAGACTGCCTGTTTGACGATGCCAACGGCAACATACGTACTGCTATGAAGATTGCAGGGTATAGCGAAAACACTAAAACCAGCACCGTATTACAGACACTACAGAACGAAATAATAGACAGGACGCAAATGTATCTAGCGTCTAATGGGCCTATGGCAGCGATGGCAATGACGGGCGTATTGACTGACCCAACCGCCTTGGGCAATCGGGATAGAATATCGGCAGCCCGTGAAATTTTAGATAGAACGGGCATAGTTAAAACGGAACGCATATCTGTACAGGCAGAGCCACAAAGCATGATAATGTTTGCACCAAAGGCAGAGCCGAAATACGAAGAAGAAGACGACGAAAAAGATAATGGAAGAAACACCCACTAAAAATACTTGGAGGTCAGTTGTAAGGAAGAGCCGACAGATACCGTTTGGGTATGAGGCTGATCCGAATGATAATACTATACTGTTGCCTATACAGGAGCAGTTAGATGCCCTACTTGAGGCCAAAGAATATTTGAAGACTTGCAGTTACAGGGAAGTTTCTAGGTGGCTATCTGCCAAGACGGGGAGAACCATAACGTATCAGGCACTACATAAACTAATAACTAAAGAGAGAGATAGACAGAATGCAGTCCAATCGTACAAACATTATGCCTCCAAAGCGAAAGAGTACGCCCAAAAAGAGAAAAGCATCCAAGAAAAAATCCTCTACGCTTCAGTTGAACAAAGAGGAGATAGAATCGACACCGAATGGGCAGACGAACTCCTCGCCTAGCGAAGAACAAAAAGAACAGATTAATACTAGTTATGTTACGTTAAACAAGGGGCCACAACAAGAGTTTATAGATGCACCAGAAAGAGAAGTACTGTACGGGGGTGCTGCTGGAGGAGGTAAAAGTTTTGCGCTATTAATAGACCCATTGAGGTACTGTAAACAGTCTGATCATAGCGCACTTATACTTAGGAGAACAAATGACGAACTTAGGGAACTTATTCACAAGTCTACGGAACTATATCCGAAGTTTTATCGTGGGGCCAAATGGTCTGAAAGAAAAAGTCAATGGACTTTTCCATCAGGTGCGAGAATTTGGCTCACGTACTTGGAACAGGATAAAGACGTACTTCGTTACCAAGGTCAAAGCTTTTCGTACGTGGGTTTTGACGAGCTTACGCAATATCCTACAGCGTTTCCTTGGGATTATCTCAGATCTCGATTAAGGTCAACAAACCCTGAGATAAAAGTATATATGAGAGCGACTACAAACCCAGGAGGGCCAGGACATTCTTGGGTTAAGAAGATGTTTATAGATCCATCAACCCCAAACAAATCGTTTTGGGCTAGAGATTCCGAAACAAAGGAGGTATTAAGATACCCGAAAGGTCACAGTAGAGCAGGGGAGCCATTGTTTCAAAGAAGGTTTATACCAGCCAGTTTAAAGGATAATCCATATCTTTACAATGAGGGTGACTACGAAACAATGCTACTGTCTCTGCCAGAGGTACAAAGAAAACAACTACTATACGGAAGTTGGGATATTGCAGAGGGCGCTGCATTTACAGAGTTTGATAGAAAGACCCACGTAATACAACCGTATGATATACCTAGTGGGTGGAGAAAATTTAGGGCCTGTGACTATGGGTACGGATCTTATTCTGCCGTATTATGGTTTGCGGTTACGCCAGATGATACATTAGTTGTATACAGAGAATTGTACGTAAGAAAAGTTTTGGCGGTAGAGTTGGCTAGAATTATATTGAATTTAGAAAACCAAGACGGTAAGATGGCGTATGGAGTTTTAGACTCTTCATGTTGGCACAAACGAGGCGATACAGGCCCTAGCCTTGCAGAGCAAATGATACTAGAAGGCTGTAGATTTAGGCCATCAGATAGAAGTAAAGGAAGTAGGGTAAGCGGTAAAAATGAGGTACACAGACTGTTGCGTGTAGATGAAGATACAGATATGCCTGGGATACAGATATTTAATACGTGTACAAATTTAATTGCACAGTTGCCTATTTTACCGTTAGACAAAAGAAACCCAGAGGATATAGATACACATTCAGAAGACCATTTATACGATGCATTAAGATATGGACTACAATCTAGACCAGTGCCTAGAAATATATTTGATTTAGATCCTTCAACATCAGCTATAGAAACTTTTAAACCTGCTGATGCAGTATTTGGATATTAAGAGAAGGTAAAACATGGCTGACGAAACAGAATTTTTAGACGATAGCACCAGTTCCTATTTAGAAGATGGTAACCAAGAAACTGAAGATGCTTCTGGTATAACTGATCATATAGAAAAATTATTTTCTAGGGCAGAAGATGCAAAATATCAGGAAGAGTCAAACTGGATACGTGCATATAAAAACTATAGGGGCGTATACTCTCCTGATGTACAGTTTACTGAAGCAGAAAAATCTCGCGTATTTATAAAAGTAACAAAGACAAAAGTATTAGCAGCGTACAGTCAATTAGTAGATGTATTACTTGCAAACAACGAGTTTCCTCTGTCTATTGAACCCACAATTTTACCAGAGGGCGTAGCAGAAACTGTAAATTTTGATCCTAATGAACCTAAAGATGTAGATTTAGGAGAAATGCCAAAAGATCTATACGGTTATGATGGTGATGGTAAAGTTTTACCTCCTGGTGCTACGGAATTAAGCGACCTGTCTGAAAAGCTAGGCCCACTAAAAGACGCACTGGAAAATGTAGACACACTTAATGAGGGGTTTGGCATAACTCAATCTTCTGTTAATTTTCATCCTGCAATGGTCGCTGCAAAAATGATGGAAAAACAGATAAAAGATCAGCTAGAAGAATCAGATGCCAGTATGCACCTTAGAAATACTGCATTTGAATGCGCTCTGTTTGGCACTGGTGTACTCAAAGGGCCGTTTGCTACAACCAAAGAGTATGCAAACTGGGATGATGATGGGCAATACGATCCAACAATTAAGACAGTTCCTAAAGTATCTCATGTGTCTTCTTGGAATTTTTATCCTGACCCTGATGCATCTAATATAGAAGAGTGCGACTACGTAATAGAGCGTCACAAACTTACCAAAACACAATTAAGAAATTTACGAACCAGACCATTTTTTAGAGAAGATTCTATTGCAGAGGCTATAGAAAAAGGCCAAAACTACAACATAAAATGGTGGGAATCCAGCTTACTTGATTCTCAGGATGAGGAAAGTTCCCGTGGGTACGACACACACAGATATGAAGCCCTAGAGTATTGGGGTGTAATGGACAGAGAACTTGTAGAAGAATCTGGCATAGATATACCAGAAGAATACAGCGAGGTAGACGAACTACAGGTAAACGTATGGATATGTAATGGCGAAGTGCTACGGTTTGTGGTCAATCCATTTCTACCAAAACGCATACCTTACTGTGCTGTTCCGTATGAATTAAATCCATATGCCTTCTTTGGTATTGGCGTTGGCGAAAACATGGATGATACACAGACCCTGATGAATGGGTTTATGCGTATGGCAGTGGATAATGCAGTTTTGTCTGGCAACTTGCTTATAGAGGTAGATGAAACTAATTTAACCCCAGGACAAGATCTTACAGTATACCCAGGAAAAGTATTTAGAAGACAAGGCGGTGCGCCTGGACAGGCTATATTTGGCACTAAGTTTCCTAACGTAAGTAACGAAAATATGCAGTTGTTTGATAAAGCCAGAGTGTTAGCTGATGAGTCAACAGGCATACCGTCATTTTCACACGGGCAAACTGGTGTTTCGGGAGTAGGTAGAACGGCAGCTGGTATCTCTATGTTGATGGGGGCAGCAGCAGGTTCTATAAAAACTGTTGTTAAAAACTTTGATGACTATATGCTACGCCCACTAGGTCAGGCTATGTTCGCGTTCAATATGCAGTTTAACTACAACAAAGACATAAAGGGTGACCTAGAAGTTAAAGCTAGAGGACTAGAAAGCCTGATGCAAAACGAGGTAAGGTCACAACGGCTTATGTCCTTCTTGCAAATAACGAGTAATCCTGTACTTGCACCGTTTGCTAAGTTCCCTTACATAATACGTGAGATAGCTAAGTCGATGATGCTAGATCCAAATAAAGTTACAAATACACCAGAGGAAATGTTGAGGCAAACATATTTGATGCAACAACAGCAAGGGCCACAACAACCGCCACAGGGCGAGATGGATATGACAGGGGCAGGTAATGCTAACATAGGTGTAGGTGGAGTACCAGTACCAGGAGAACCACAGTTTTCAGGTAATCCTCCACAAGCACCTCAACAGCAACAACAGATGCAGGAACCGCCACCTAATGCAGGATTACCCCCAGGATTACTACAATAATGGAGTACAAAAAACTACGGGATATAGTTACGCATCCCCGATATGAAGAATTGGAAAAGCACATAAGCTACATAAGAGAAAGGGCAGTTGCTAATCTTTCGTATGCAGATTCTCCCGTAGAAATACACAGGTATCAAGGCCAGATATCTATACTAGATCAATTACTAAAGTTAAAGGCCAATGTTATAAATGATGGGAAAAAACAATAAAATGGCTAAAGAACCACGCCGCAATTTAGAATCAGCCCTAGAGCGTCTTAGAAGAGAAGACAGACTAAGAAGATCTACAAAGGGATCTCCATTATATAATATAGCACAAACTTTAACAGAGTTAGATACGGAAAAAGAAAAAGTACCTCAAACTATTTCTTTAGAGGCTGCTCTTAAATCGACGTACATGGTTCCTACATCTATAGCCTTTGGACTACTCCACGGTCTAGGAAAGATAGGAGGAAACTTTGCATCATTTGTAGGTGCGTTGGATCAAGAATACGTAGATACTCTTAGCAAAAGTGTATCAGGTAAGTTCTTAAAATTTGCTAGTGAACAGGCCCCAGAGAAAGATGCAGGGGGCAGACGTTTAATGGAAACTATAGGAAAATTAGGAACAGCAGGTGGTGAAATGGTTAGTTATGCAGTTCCTGCAATAGGCTTTGCAAGAATATTTCAAGTAGCTTTAGGCTTTAGGCCCCTAGTAGCAACAGCAACAGCAGATGCGCTAGTTGGTTTTGGCGGTATGTCACCAGACGAAGAAAACTTTTTTAATTTTGTAGAAGATATATCTAAAGAAAATAACTTAGAGGCGTTAGAAACTTTAGGTAGAATACTCGCTACTAATCCTAACAATACAGAATTTGAAAACCGTGTTAATAACGGGATAGAAACATTAATAGCTTTAGGTCTTTCAGAGAGTGCAGTTAGAGGTATTATAAAATTAAATACCATGCGTAAGATGGCATTTGCAAAAGCTAAAGGTGAAGACACGGCAAATAAATATGAAGCCGTAAAAGAAAAGTTATCGCCAGAAATTAATAAAGAGCTAGATAAAGCTGTTGAGCCAAAACCAACAGACGAAGAGCCTTTAGGAACACCTGTAACAGAAGCAGAAAAACTTCCCGTAGATAAACAAACAGAATTAGCACTAAAAGCACCAGATATAGAGGAAAACTTATTAAAATCTATACAAGAAAATAAACCACCAGAAATAGAAGATCCATTTGATGACGAACTTTCTGAATTAGCAAAAGAACTGGGAGAGCAAGATAAATCAAATGTACCAGAATCTATTTTAAAAGCCGTTGATTCTGTTAAACCTATGACACCTGAAGAGTTTCTAGAAAAATATAAAACTAAACCAGAAGACGCACAAGACGCATTTCCATTTAAGGGTGTGCCATCTGCTAGTGACGAGATTGAGTTTTTAAAAGCAGTAAAAAATGCTAAAACTCCAGATAATTATAAAGATTTATTTAATGTGTTAGAAGAAGAAGAAAGTTTTGTTTTAAAAGGAAACCTATTAGCAAGTACTGAACAAATAGATAAAAAATTTGCATCTAACTACCTTACCTATTTACAAAACAAAAATATTGATAAATATATGGTAGAAGCAAACGAGATGGCAGACACTTTAAAAATAAATAAAACTACTTTAAACGACCATCCAATATTAGAAACTTCGAGTATGTCTCCTGACCCAGAATTTGAGAAAAAATTTCAGGATACGGCAACTGTCCTAGATGATTTGAAAAAAGCAAAAGATTCTGATATGGTTCAATTTGAAGAATTTGAAACGATAGGGCCAAAACCTGGTGGTTCAGCAGATGGTGCTAAAATAAAAGATAAAGCAACAGGTATAGAGTATATTGCTAAATATTATGATAATCCAGAGCAAGCTGCTCAAGAAGCTATAACTGCTAAAGCGTATCAAATAACAGGTACAAAAACCCCAGACGTTAAAGTAATACACGCAAATATAGATGGTAAAGGAAAAGTATTCATTCTATCAGAATTTATTGAGGACATAGAACCCTATAAAGTTGATTTTGTAGACCCAGAAGACATGGGAAGAATACACGTTGCCGCAGCCATTATGAAAGATTGGGATGCAATAGGTTTAGCTAAAGATAATGTAGCGTTTGGAAAAAAATTAGGAACTGGCAAAGCTCAGTTAATACAACTTGATGCTGGAGGGTCTGGTGCTTTTAGGGCTATGGGTGGATATAAACCTAACTCAACCTCTTTCTTTGATGTACCTTCTAATTCTATAGAAGATTGGTCTTCGTTAGTTAGTGAAAAAAATGAAGCAGCCCGTAGTGTGCTTATGGATGCATATAATAAAAACCCCATAGCATATATGCAAGGGGTTAAAAAAGCACTAGCACAATTCAGAATGAACCAAGAAGAATTGCTAGACACTGTAGAGAGGGCCACTAAAGCTGTTGGGATGAATGCTGATGACGCAGTTGATAACTTTATTAATACGTATGGTTCTAGATGGGGTAATATATCAAAAAGTTTACAAGACTCTATAGATGTACATGATGCCGTTGCAGTAAAACCTACTCCAATAAACGAAAAAGATCTGCAAGAACTTACCTTCTCTCCTTCTGGAGATGGCCCAAACAAAATAAATGAGCCACTACAAATATTACTTGCTAAATATAGAAGCACTCCTGAATATAAAGCACAGAAGCAGGGCTTTGATCCTACAGGCGGTTTTCAAAGATTTAGTCAAGGGGAACTGACGTTTCAACAACCTTATCCCAGTTTGATACAAGGCACTACTTTAACCCCTAGTGCTTATTACAAAGCAAAAGCAGCAGGAGCATCTAGCGAAGAAATACTAGGAAAAGAATTAAGTGAGGCGATTGAGCAAGGAGAAATTCCTTTTTCTCAAGAGATAGTAAAACAGAAAAAAAAGTGGGGAATTGGAAAAGAACAGACAGATGAAGAACTTTCCGCGCCAACAAATCTACCATTGGGTACTACCCCCCTACCTTCATACACTAGAAAGCAAGCAGTAGCTGTTGATAAAGTATTAAAGAAAAAGGGCGTAAAAGAAAAAGTAAAATTTATGCTAGACCCTTTTGGTAGTAATAACTGGACTTTTAAGCAACTACCTGATGGCGTTAATTATAAGAAAGTAGAGGGAGTATCACAATATAGTTCAGTAGGCCCCATATATGGTGGGGATATGAACCAAAATGCATTTGTGTATGATAAGCCCCTATATAACAATGCATATGTATTTGAAGATGGCGTAAGTTCCAGTAACTATATAATTACAGGTAAGAAAAAATTATATCAAGGAACAATGGCTGGAGCGACATCTGCACCACCTAAAGGTGCTATTCCTTTACAATTTTTAACTCTGGGTAAATCGCTAAGTATGCACGTTCCCCCTGTTGTAGAGGGTTTCGTACTTCCCCAAAATCCAAATATAAAAGAACTATTAGAAACATATATTAACGTAAAAGATTCTGTTATAAAATATACAAAAGGAGATGTTGATAATCAAAACATAGACGTAGTTCTTGGCTATGTAGATTTAATATTCAGTAACGCATACGGCAACACTGCTTTCAAGGCAGCCAAAGAATCATATAATCTTACTGCATCTTTGGCATTCAAACCTGATGGCAAAGCCTCTCTTATATTTAATAATTTATCTGAATATCAATTCGCAGAGGGCATAGAAAAAACAACCAGATTTAAAAAGTTTACATATGCTCCAAATACGCCACAAGGTAGGGCAGAATATCAAAAAGAATTTGGAAATAAATGGGCAAAGGAAGCAGCCTTTGATGACACTAATATATCATCATGGAAAGATACAGAAGCAAGTGGGGGCTACATATCACGATTTCTTCTTAGAATAAATGAACAGGCAAATGAAGTAGGAGATGTATTTTTAACAATTCCTGTAAATGATGAGATGAAAAATGTGTTTACTGCTCAAGGCAAGGCGAAAGATAAGGTAGTAAGGCAACCTTTTTCTCAGGCAACATTACCGCCCGTGTTAGCAAAACAAGTCGTAAAAGGGTCATCTAAAAAAATTAAAGATATATTTAAAGTAGGTAAGCCAAACGAGTATATAACCACTCTTAAAGCAATTACATTTGATCCAAAAGATCCTACAAAAATAAGTAAAGAACTTTCTGCAAAGTTTTCAACTTTAAATGATACTAATGTTTTAGCTTCATACATAGGGCCAGTAGCAACGATAACTAGTATTAATCAATTCATACCGAAAGACACTAAAGAAACAATAGAAATAGAGTCCGATGAAGTGGAGCAGGACGCAGAACTTGTACCGCTAGATCAGGGAGAGTCTATACGAGAAGAATTACCTCAAACAGAATTAGACACTACGCCCATAACTAGGGAAGCAACAGAAAAGTCTACGTCTTCTACACTAGAGGATGGTACAGTTGTATTACATCCTACTATATATAAAGACAAAAAAACAAATATACCACAAGAATTAAGTGGGCAGGATGCAATGATTGCAGCGATGGACTTTGAGGCAAGAAACCCTAATCTAGAGTTTCCACGATTTGATACTGTAGAGGAAGCAGACCAATACTCAAGAGATAGAAGTGAGGCAGGTGGTGCAAGTGAGATGCCCCTGTATTTAGACACAACAGAAGAAGAGCTAGACATAGACAGTCAAATGTCAGACTTAAATCTTGGAGAACAATCAAATGATGAACTACGACAAACCCTTTGAGGAGAACAAAGTGCCGTTTGGCTCTTTAGAAGAAGAAGTAGCTGACGATATACCTGTAATGCTATCAGAGGGTGAGTATGTAATACCTGCTGATGTTGTACGGTATTGGGGTATAAAACATCTAGAAGAGATGCATATGATGGCGAAATGTGGTCTTATGTCTATGCAACAAGATGGCAGACTGCATAAGGTAGATGAGGACGGTGAGCCTGTTGAAACAAAAGAGCAAGATAAGCCTCAATTAGAAATTGTAGAAGTAGACATACAGGCAATGCAAGATGATATGTCCGATCAAGAAGAAGATGATAAAGAAGACAATATGGACGAACAGATGGAATTGTTTGAGGATAATGTAATAGAAGTAGATTTTGATGGCAAAGATAAGGAAGAAATAGAAGAAGAAGATAATGTATTAAAAATGATGATGGGAGGGATGGGGGAACCCTCTGGCCCCAATGATGGAGTAGGAGGAGGAGTTGCAGGAGAAGATGATGAGACAGGACTTGGAGTAGCTACACCAGAAGAAATGCAAGAATTACAAGAAGGTTTAACAGAAATGCAAGAGGCAACTCAAAATATTGTGGGAATTGAAAAACCTATAGAGTATGCTGATCTTTACGACAGAGTGACTAAAGATTTTTCAAATGCAGAATTAGCTCAAGCTAGAACTTATGGGTTACTCAATAATGAAAAAGGTTTGCAAGCACTTGATGCAACCCCAGACAAGGTTGGATTTGTAGACGCGGTAGCAAACGCTAGACACGAACACGATCCTACATCAGCGCAGTTAGATCTTAACGAACTTACAGAAAAAGGTTTCCAAACAGAAAACCCTGGCGTTGTAGGATTTACAAATACGTTAGCTGGAATTTTAAGTGGCGTAAGTCCAGCTATTGCAGCAACATTGGCAATAGGTAATGTTATAAATGCAGCAACTGGAAAAGAAGGAATAGGTGGAAGTCCATTTGGATTGGATATATCAGGAGCAATAGGAGATCAACTATCTGGAATTGCACAAGATATAATTGATTTTTCTGAAACAGTTCCTGGTAATATAGAAGATACAGTAGATGCAGGTGTAGAGGCAGGAGAAGAGGTTGGAAGTGCAGATGAAGATTCAAGTAAAAAACAAAAAACATTTCCTGATCTTAAGGATCTAGTAAAGCAAACAATGCAAATAGAAGGTATTGATAAAGAAATTCCAATTAAGAATAGTTTAATGTCACCAACATCAACTACGTGACGTTAAACTTTACGGGCTACCCGATACCCCTTTCGCGGTGAAAGGCTACTTGAGGCCCCTGATGCTAGGAGAATACTAATGGCAATCGAAGAACAAATTGAAGATACGTCCAATATTAAAGGACACGTTGTAAATACCAAAAGAAAATACAAAAGAGACATAGACGAAGAGACAGAGTTAAAAGAACTAATAGCTCAACGAGATGCCCTGACGCAAGAACAGGAAGAGATAAAAGCAGATGAGGAAGAAAACGAAACCTTAGATGCTGAAGAACTTACGTTCAAGAAAAGATACGGTGATTTACGTAGGCACAATCAACGTGTACAGGACGATCATAAAAAACAGATAAAGAAGCTACAGTCTCAAATAAATGACTTAACTAAAAAATCTGTAAATCTGCCTAAGTCAGAAGCAGAGATTGCTACATGGTCTAAAAAATACCCAGATGTTGCAAAGATGATGGAGTCGATTGCAATTAAAAAGTCTGGAGAAATGTCAGACGATCTGCAAAAAGAAATGAAAGAGCTACAGGAAATGCGTAAGAATGTAGTTCGTGAAAAAGCAGAAACTGAGTTACACACCTTTCACCCTGACTACGATAATATACGTAAAGACCCTGCCTTTCATGAATGGGCATCAGTACAGCCGAAATGGGTACAGGATGCACTTTACGAAAATGACACAGATGCTTATGGTTGTGCAAAAGCAATCACGCTCTATAAGGCAGAAAGAAAGGCAACTAAAAAAACATCTACACCTACAAATGCAGCGGACAGCGTATCTGTAAAGGGTACTCCTAGAGCAGATACTGGTGCAAATAAAAGGGGTGGGTTTAAAGAATCTGATGTTCAAAAGATGTCAGGTAGAGAATATGACGCAAATGAAGAAGCAATTACGGCATCTATACGTAATGGAACCTTTATTTACGACATTTCTGGTGCAGCAATGTAAATAATTGTTGACAAAATAAATTAATTAAATATAACTATATATCACTTGCATGATATACCCCTGTCTAGAACAGCTACGTATATAAAAATGCAAAATCATATATTTTTATAATAGAAGAAGAAGTAGGTTGGCTACCATTTTACTAGTTGGCCCCTCTTAGTTACGAGGTCACCCACATATAGAAAATGCCCTGTACTTACGTGATATAAGCTATAACGGAGGAATCAATGGCTTTTAAGACAGCTGCTGGTTACGGAAACCTCCCGAATGGTAACTTTTCACCTGTAATTTACAGTAAAAAAGTTCAGTCGGCTTTTCGTAAAACTAGCGTCGTAGAAGATATCACCAACAGTGATTACTTTGGTGAAATCGCAAACTTCGGTGATACAGTTCGTATCATCAAAGAGCCTGAAATTACCGTTAAAGAGTATGCCCGTGGAACTCAAGTAACTCCACAGGATCTCGATGACGAAGATTTCACGCTCGTTGTAGACAAAGCAAACTACTTTGCTTTTAAAATTGACGACATCGAAGAAGCACATTCTCATGTGAACTTTGAGTCAATGGCAAGTGATCGTGCAGGTTATCGCCTAAAAGATCAATTTGACATGGATGTACTAGGATACTTGTCTGGTTTCCAACAAGCAACTATTAGTTCTGTTGCTGCTACTGCTGGAACTGCTGCTAGTAAATCTGGTACTGACCCAATCAGCACTGTTGCTGCTACAGGTCTACTAGCTTCTATGTTAGTCTCTCGCGCAAGTTTTGTGTCGGGTGGTGCTACTACTGACTCTATTGCAACTCATGCAGACGGATCTACTGGTGAAGCAACTCCTTTGGAAGTGCTAAACCGTATGGCTCGTTTACTTGATCAGCAAAACGTAGACCGTGATGGTCGATGGGTTGTTGTCGATCCTGTGTTTGCAGAACAGCTAAACGATGAAAACTCTAAACTATTAAGTAACGACTTTTCTTCAGGTAGCACGGACATTCTAAGAAATGGACGTATTATCTCTGGCATGGTTCGTGGTTTTAGAGTTTATATGTCTAACAATCTTCCATCTATAGGAACTGGCCCAGGTACAGTAGATACCAATGGTTCAAGCGCACACTATGGAGCGATTGTTGCAGGACATGACTCTGCCGTTGCCTCTGCTTCTCAGGTAGAGAAGGTAGAAACATATCGTGACAATGACAGCTTTGCTGACATCGTTCGTGGTATGCATTTATATGGTCGCAAGATTCTTCGTCCTGAAGCTCTTGTTCGCGCCCATTATAACATAGCTGGTTAAGGGAGATAAATCATGGCTACTTATGATATGACAAGCTCCTCTACTACAGGTGTAGGAGCCAGTACTATTGCAGCCCTTCCAGGGGTAAGCATGAACCATAGTATGTATAATGTTGAGGCATATCTTGATATTGATGACTTGGTTGCAAAAGGATATTCTGGTGCAGACGGTGATATCTTTCAACTTCTTGAAATTCCAGCAGGTACTCTTGTAATTAATGCTGGTGCAGAAGTAATGAAAGCGTTTACTTCAAGTTGCACTTTAGATATGGACTTTGCAGCAGGTGACGATATCGTTGATGGTGCTAATATTACATCAACTGGTTTCTGTGCAGCTGGTACAAACGGTCAAACCAACACTGTTGTAGGTTCTGCAGCTTCAACTTACACTCAATTTGTATCTACTACAGATACGATTGACTGTCTGATTGCTGGAGCAGCCCCTGCTACAGGTAGGTTGCGTGTATATGCTACACTCATTGATTGCAATGAATCTGGAGCAGAAGCTGCCGCTGCCGCAAGGGATGCATTAGCATAATAGATTTTGGGGTAGTTCATTAGTTTGGGCTACCCCTTTATCTTAATTTGGATATGATATGGCTACAACTTTTATTACATTAGTTAATGATACGTTGAGGCGGTTGAATGAAGTGGAGCTTACTTCCACAGATTTTGCAACCGCCACTGGCTTTAGGGCATTAGTAAAAGATGCAGTAAATGCGTCTTTACAAGAAATATCACAAAAAGAATTTGAGTTTCCGTTTAATCATAGTACAGGCACAATTACACTTGTAGCAGGTACAAATCAATATTCATTGGCTACAGATTTAAAAATAGCAGATTGGGATTCGTTTAGAATAAATTATGATGCAGACAATAACTATTCTGCCAGAGTGTTAAAACTATTAAACTATGACTCGTATAATAGAAGATACTTTGAAAGGGATGCAGAAGCAGGTACTGGAGACAGGGATCAGCCTATATATGTATACAGAACACTAGACACAAAAGTAGGATTTACCCCTGTACCTGATGCAGCCTACAGTGTAAGTTATGATTACTTTGCATATGCAACAGATTTATCTGCATCTACAGATACAATGAGTGTACCAGACGCATTCAAACACGTTGTATTAGATGGTGCGTTATATCACTGCTTTATCTTTAGGGACAATTCTCAACAGGCAGCAATAGCAAAGGCAAAGTTTGACGAAGGCATAGAAAGAATGCGTACTCTTCTTATAAATAGATTTGTAGATGTAAGAGATACTCGCGTTAATCGTCTACTGAATGTTCCACATGGTAACCCTTAATGGTAGATGCGCTAAGAGATGTTACCGTAAGCAGTCGTGGTGGTTTATATACTAATGAGGATGCACTTACACTAGCTACGTCTTTCCCTGGCGCTGCATTACGTATGTTAAATATGGAAATATCTCAGTTTGGTGGGTACAGAAGAATTAACGGTTATACATCATATGACTCTAGTTATGGGAGTGTAACAGGAGTAGGGTCTGTAATAGGGTTGTTTATATTAGAAGGTACACCTTACGCTATACGAAGAAATGATGGTGATTATACTGGATCTTTAGGAACTGATCCTTTTACTACCAGCAGTGGAAGCTCTACAATTACTGTAGCCCACACTAGTCACGGTTTAGCAGTAAGCGACAGAGTTATATTCTCAGGTTCAGATGCTGTAAACGGCATAACGCCAAACGATGTAGAAATGACTGTTGCATCTGTTGTTGATGCTAATAGTTATACAGTTGCATTTACGTCTAACGCCAGTGGTTCAGGCAGTGACGGGGGTAGCTCAGTAACATTTAAATACTTTGACGTATCGGCAGCAAAAACATTTACTTTAGGTGCAAACCCTATAACCACTACAGATGAAAGTGCTATCATAACTGTTGCTCACACTGCACATGGTTTGTCCGTAGGCAACTTCGTTACTTTATCGGGTATATCATCAGTTGGAGGTATAGCACCAAATAGTGTAGAGATGACTGTTGCAACAGTGCCAAATGCAAATCAGTATACTCTTACGTTTACTTCAGCTGCAACCAGCAGTGCAACAGGTGGCGGTAGTTCAGTAACAGCTAAATATAGCCAATACTACACAATATGGAAATATACTACAGGAGGTTGGACAAGAGTACATTCATTTAGATCATCAATAGGTGTGTCTAAAGTACGGCATTCATTTAACGACTTAGAAAGCGAAGTAAGCGTTGTATTAACAGATGGTGTGAATTTACCGTGTAAAATTACAGGGTCTACATTTACTACGCATACTGCAAACACAGATCCTAAAGACCCTGAAGGTGCAAAAGTATCTGCGTTGTTTTCTAATAGAGTATTTTATGCAGGTTTTCCAACAGGTGCAGGTGCAGGTGGGTCTAGTTATGTTTTATATACGACAGCTGGTGATGATGATGATTTTACTGGGTCTGCAAATGTATTGGACATGGGCTTTAGTGTCGTAGGTATTGCCCCGTTTAGAGATGCACTATTTGTATTTGGGGAAAGCGAAATTAAAAAAATAGTAGCAGATGCAACCACCACATTTGCTATACAAGACGTAACCAGTAATGTAGGATGTATTGCTACAGATAGTATAATGGAAATAGGTGGAGATGTTTTATTTCTAGCGTCTGATGGTATTCGGCCTATCCAAGGTACGGCAAGAATTGGTGACATAGAACTGCAAACTATTTCTAAACCTATACAACAATTACTGCAAGGTTTACCCAGTAGCCACGATCTAGATAATATGACATCTGTAGTTATAAGAAACAAATCTCAATTTAGGTATTTCTTTCCTTCTACTAGTACGGCAGCGTCAGATACAGCAGGTATAGTAGGGGGTCTACGGTTTGCAGATAGAAGAGTCGGATGGGAGTTTGGTGAATTATTAGGTATAAGAGCATTTGTAGCTACAAGCGGTTTAATAAATAAAGTAGAAACAGTGTTACACGGGGATGGCAATGGTGAAATATTTAAGCAGGAAAGTGGCAATACATTCAATACTGCTGATGTTACTGCTGTTTACGCATCGCCATTTCTATATTTCGACTCTACCGAAAAACGCAAAATATTTCAACATCTATCATTATTTACCCGACCAGAGGGGAGTTCTACAATTAATTTAGGTATATCGTATGATTGGGATGATCCAAATGTTCCAGATCCAAATACATACTCATTAACAACAGCAGGAGCATTAGCAAGGTATACTACTACAGGGGCAACATACGATTCTACTTTTAGCTTCGATGGATCATCTAGTCCCATACTGGAAACAAATATTCAAGGATCAGGTAGGGCAATTTCTTTAGTTATAACATCAACAGGAACCCAAGCACCCTACAGCATTAGTGGGTTTTCTATAACTTATCAGGATGCAGGATACAGATAATGGCAGGATATACTAGACAATCAACAGCACAGATAGTTAGTGGTGAGGTAGTTTCTGCTTCTCCTCTTAATGCAGAGTTTAACCAAGTACTAGCAGCATTCAACAATTCCACGGGTCACTCACATGACGGTACGGCAGCAGAAGGCCCACCCATAGATCGTATAGCAGATGCAGACCAGAAGAATGCTGTACTGATAGATACTACTAATAATCACATAGAATTTTATACGGAAGTTAGTTCTACTGCTACACAACAAGTTCGTATCCAAGATGGATCTATTCTGCCTATAACAGATAATGATATAGATTTAGGTGGTGCATCAAACGAATTTAAAGATCTTTATATAGATGGTACTGCACATATAGATACACTTGATATTGACGAAAATGCTACTATCGCTGGTACATTAGCTGTTACTGGTGCGCTTACTGGATCAAGTACAGTCCAGGGAACTACAATAACTGCCACAACTGCATTTGTTCCAGATGCTTCTGACGGTGCTGCATTAGGTACAACCTCCTTAGAATTTAGTGATCTTTATCTTGCAGATGAGGCTGTAATTAATTTAGGAGATGACCAAGATGTTACATTAACTCATG
>Ga0209992_10001850_pt1 | contig 20859 bp, 17 predicted proteins | sample 2SBtaG_2_FD_182564 | JGI IMG/M metagenome (GOLD analysis project Ga0209992, IMG submission 182564) | Deep subsurface microbial communities from Kolumbo volcano to uncover new lineages of life (NeLLi) - 2SBTROV12_ACTIVE470 metaG (SPAdes)... | ecosystem: Environmental > Aquatic > Marine >... | reverse complement strand
CCAGCCCCGCCCTCATCTGCCGGGGACCGAGCTGCCGATTCGCCTATTCGGCTATTCGGCTAGCCGGATTTCCAGAACGAGCCTTCGGGGAGTCGGACGAACAGCAGCTCGGCTGCGCCTCCAACCGTCCGCGTCATGTGCCCAGGGGTATCTGCGTCATCGGCCAGGAATGCGTCTCCAGCGGTGAACTCTCGATGCTGGCCGTCGGTGGTGCCGACCTGCAACCGGCCTTGCAGTACGACGACCAGTTGTCGCTGCGGAACCGGGTGCAGGGGCTGATCGGTGCCGTCGGGCAGAGTCACGAACTGCACTGAGGGCGATGGTGCGCTGGCGGAGACAGCCAGGCCGTAGCCCTCCAGGAGCCCGGGGTAGTCGATCTCGAGTTGGCTGAACCTTGAGTCGCCGTTCGCGTCGGCGCTGAAGCGCGTGATTCTCATGAGACCCCTTTTCGCGCGAGTGACCCTACGACGACTGTGCTCTCGGCCGCTCAATGAGGTCGATGCTCGGTATTGCTCACGAAGGAAGGCGCGTACAGCGACACGAACCCACGCTCAATTGCCGGGAGTGGGAGTTGAGAACCGACGGGTGGCGGTCAGCTCCAGTCTCGACGTTGCATCTCTTGCTGAAGGGTCGCTATATCGGCGGCGGCTGCACGGCCGACGAGCTCATCGGGAGCGGCGAGAATTTCTCTCTGGCTACGGTCGAACTCCTCACGGACCCCGAGTGTCTCTGCGAGGTGTCGGGCGTACGCGCTGAGTTCGAGGGTTCGGCAGAGACCCATCCCGAGGAGGAACTCACGCGCTGCGCCTTCCTCCTGCTCAGCGTCGGCCAGGGAGGCCAGGACGAGGATCGTGTCGCTTGCTTGGAGTGGGAACCGCCCGGTGACTGCGGCGCGCGCATGGACTCTCGCCATTGTGGTGGCCTGCTGGAAGTCTCCTTGGGCGACGTAGGCGAGGGCCCGGATCTCGTTGCCAGTGCCGAACGCCGGGGAAAGCTGGTGGTAGAGGTCGGCCGACTCGACAGCTTTGTCGGGGTCGCCGGTCATGAGAGCGCAGACAGCAGAGTTCATGACGGCATGTGCGTAGGAGTCCGATCGGTAGTCGAGTTGCTCGTGCAGTTCGATCGACTGGGCATTGAGTTCGAGCGCGGCGTCGGGGTCGAGTCGCAGCATCGCTATCGATGCGGCTGCCTGGTGGCACATCGCCGTCGCCGCAGTGGCCGCTTCGCTCCCGGTCTCAATCCGTTCAGCGCATTTGAACGCGCGCGCTAGTACCTCGCTCGCGCCGGCCGGGTTCGCCCCGGCACGCAAGACCGCCAGGTAGCCGTAGCCGTAGGTTTGGTGCAGGGGTGTCCGGGACTCGCGTAGGCGTCGCAGACACGCACGCGCAGACGCTATGTCCGACACGAGCAGGTGGAGGGTGTAGAGGCCCGATGTCAACGGGAGCGTGAGGTCGGTGTCGTCAACGGCATCAACGCATCGCTGGCCCAGCTCGATGCCCTCAGCGGGGTGGGCGAAGAACACCGCGAACACCCGGAGCAGCAGCTCTGCCGCCATGGGCCAGCGGTCCGTGGATCCAGCCCAGTCGATCGCCGCGACCAGATTGGCCTTGTCGTTCCGTATTGCACCACGGGCACCGAGATCGGCCTCCATCGCAGCGGGATACTGACGGGCGATCTCTAGAAAGTGGCCCAGATGCCTGCCGCGGACCGCCGCTGCTTCACCCGCATCGGAAAGGCGGCGCTCCGCATAGGCAGCGGTGGTCTCGAACAATCGATATCTCGAGAGTCCACTGATCTCCTCGCGAATGACGAGTGACTTCGCGATGAGCGACTCCATCAACCGGCGCGCGGAACCCTCGTCGTCGTCGATCACCGACCCCGCCGCGTCGGCATCGAATGTTCCGACGAAGACACCCAGCGCCCGGAAGAGCCTCTGCTCCTCGTGGTCGAGGAGCTCGTAACTCCAGTCCAGAGTGGCCTCCAGAGTCCGCTGTCGTTGACGGCGACGACCTCCGTGCAGCAATTGGAAGCGGTCCTCGATCCCGGCCAACAACTCCCGAGGAGACATTGCAGCGCTGCGCGCGGCGGCCAGCTCGATGGCCAACGGCACACCGTCGAGCCGCCGGCACAACTCCGACACCGCGTCGCGGTTCCCACCGCTCAGGGAGAACCGGGCATCCACGGCCTCTGCCCTCTGCCGAAACAACTCGACCGCGCTGCTCTCGTCGTTAGTCGACAACGGTCGCACCCCAATGCCGACCTCGCCTTCCACATCGAGTGGCTCCCGGCTCGTGGCCAAGATCGCGTAACGACCCGGACGCCTGATGAGCTCCTCGACCAGATCTGCGACCTCGTCGAGAACGTGTTCGCAGTTGTCGATAACCAGCAACAGATCCTTGTCGGCGAGGTAGTCCCCGATCTGACCGACCACATCCCCCACATAGAGGCTCAAACCCAAACCCTCAGCGACGGCGGTGGCCACCTGAGCTCCGTCCGCGAGCGGTGTGAGATCTGCGAACCACACACCGTCCTCCCGCTCCGGTAGCTCGAGCTCACCGACCGCGACCGCGAGGCGGGTCTTGCCAATCCCGCCGCCGGCCGTCAGCGTCACCAACCTGCTCGACAGCAGAGCGGTGCGAACCGCTTGCACGTCGTCAGCCCGACCGACGAGGCTCGTCACCGCCGCGGGTAGATTCGTCGAGCTCACGCTCGCGACGCGCAAGGCTCCGAACCTTCCGCCCCCGAATTGGTAGAGCCGCAGCGGCTCACCGACATCACGCAATTCGTGCACGCCAAGATCAGTCGCCTCGACCCCAGCAGCGAGACGCACCGCCTCGGTCATGAGGATCTGCCCGCCGTGGCCGGCGGCTTCAACACGAGCCGCTGTGTTCACAGCGGGCCCGAAATAGTCGCCACCTCGCTCCACCGCCTCACCCAGGTGCAGCCCCATACGCACGCGTAACTGTGGCCCTGGCCACGCGACTCGAGCCAGCTCCGCCTGGATCTTCTCCGCAGCCGCCAACGCATCAGAGGGACGAGCGAAAGCAGCACAAAACGAATCGCCGGCGGTCGTGAACACATAGCCACCCGAAGCCGCTATCCGCCCACGAAGTACCTCATCGTGAACAAGAAGAGACGCCGACATCGCGTCAGCCTCAGCCGCCCACAAGCCCGTTGAGCCCTCCACATCGGTGAACAAGAACGTCACCAACCCCGACGGAGCAGAGATCTCAGCGGCCACAACGCCATAGTCGCGCACCGCACTCAAACAGCGCCCGACCGGCTTCCGCGACGGACCTCGGACCCGCCCTCATCTGCCGGATTCGGCGCGGTGGGTGTGGCCGCTAGTCGGGGAGCGGATGCTGGTCCAAGAAGTCGGCGAGCACCGGAGCTACGGCGTCGGGCCATCCAGCGGGCAGCCAGTGCGTCGCGCCCGGCGCGGTGACCGTCTGACAGTCCGGCAACTCCTCTGCGACCGCTGCGCAGACCTGCGCGAAGAAGGCTTTGCTGTGCTCGCCCTGAACAACGCATGACGGCATCCCCATCGCTGCCAGATCACTCATCCGGAGCCCCCATTGCGCCGGCAGTTCGTGGTTGAACAACACCCCGAGGTCCTCCACAGCTTGGTCATACCAGCCGTCGCGTAACACCGCCGACAGGTCCACCCGGGAACTTGGGCCTCCGACCCCGGCCAGAGCGATGTCAAGAGCCTCTGATCGCATGCCCGCCTTGTAGGCAGCTGCTGACTCGACAAACCCGTTCCTGACCGAGGTATCGGGAACCTCGAGGTCAGGAGGCGCGCCTGGTTCGAGAACGATCAGCGTATGAACACGCGACGGCGCCAGCCGCGCCACTTCGAGAGCGATGCGTCCGCCATAGGAGTGGCCCACCACGTCGACTTGTTCCAAGCCATAGTGGTCGACAACCGCCAGAGCGTCCCGGGCGTAGTCGGCGAGCGATTCACCTTCGACGTTCGCCGCACTGTCGATGTGACCTCGCCTGCGGTACTCGACGAAACGGTATGCAGCGAGTCGCTCGTTCTTGATCATCGGGCCGAAGATGTCGGGCGCGAACGCGCCGTGGATGAGCAGAACCGGCTGGCCTACACCCACCGATCGTGCCTTGAGGGAGCCGCTTTCTATCTCAATGTCGTCCATCGCTGCCCCTACCCGCGGGTCCAGTCGACCGACTCTAGCGAGGCATCCCTTGCCATCGCTTCTGTTCTCGACCCGCCACTCGACAGTGAGACTCGTGGCGTACCGGACCAGCGGTTCCCAAGCGTCCGGTATCACTCACCACCCAAGCCCAAAGGAGCCGATTGGACCCGTCCGGTACTGCCGGGGACCGCGCACCGAACAGACCGCTCGGTATCACGCTGATCTGCACCGATAGCGCTCGGGCGACCGGCAGACCGGAGCGAGCGATAACGGCAGTGGCGTGGGCAATCGTCGGGCTGTGACAGATAGCGAGGAGTCGCGCTTCGCGGTCAAGTCCCACGACGGCCGATCCGGCGACCTCGTCGGCGGCGACGGCGAGCGGTTTCCCGCATCCACCACAGGCGCCTGACTCTTGCGGGATCCCGCGTCACGATCGCACAGTGGTCGGCCACGTGCGTCGGTCGGATGGCGTGAGCTGTGTGCTCGCGCTTCATCTACTGGTCCCAAGCGCGGCACCTACTGGTCGGTACCCCGCCCATCTACTGGACCCGCGCCGTCATCCGGCACCGACACGGTCGCCATCTACTGGTCCCGCAGGGGCACCTACGCCTGCCCGGCAGCGGGTCCAGCTCTGTGATGACCCTTCAGGTGAGATCAACGTGTTGGTAATCGGCGAGCTGGGTGACCAGGTCGGCGACGTGGTGTCGAGTTGGTTGGCGGCCGCGCGGATGAGGCCAATGGTGGCGTAGCGCGGACCCTTCCCGGGTACCGGTAGCCGAGGCGAACTCGGTTCGGTTGTCGCGCTCGGGCTCTCGGGGTGTCCCTGGGTGGTCATGGGCACGCTCCATTCGGCAACGGAACCGGTGGCATTGCGCGGCGCCCGTTGGCTCACGGGCCGATCCACGGAATCTGGTCGCCGGTGTCCCACCCGTCTCGCCGGCAGGGCCACAGGTAGTCGGGCAAGCAGCAATACGGCTCTGGGATCACAGATCTCCGGGTCGAAGTCGGGAGGTTGTCGTGGCGTCAGGTGATCTGCGACTGGTCTACACCGTGGTCGAGGCCGCCGAGCTGTTGGGCATCGGCCGCTCGACCGCGTATGAGCTGGTGGCCCGCGGTGAGCTGGCCACCGTCCGGCTCGGCCGCCGGGTGGCGGTGACCCGCCCCACCCTCGCGGCACTGCTCGGCTTCGAACCCCCTCTGCCTGGTGAACTCGACGCCGCCCGCCGAGCCCTGACCGAACCGGGCGGCCCTGCTCCTAGGCCGATCCACCGCACCAAGCGCCGTCGCCCGACCAACGGCGACGGACAGTCCCCCCTGTTCAGCGCCTGAAACCCCGCCATGCTTCTACCGCTCATCTCGCGACTGCCACCACAAGCAACGACAGACGGGTGCACAGTCTGTGCCGCGAGATCGTGCCGCCCAACCGGTAGGTGGCAGCGATGACGGCCCGGGTCACCACCCTGAAAGGACCCGAGGCGGGCGCCTACTACGTGGAAGCGTTGCCGTCCTACTACCTGGACTCGGGCGAACCAGCCGGAATCTGGCACGGCACCGGCGCCCAACTCCTCGGCCTCGAAGGCCAGGTGGTGGACGAGCAGTTCTTGCGGGTCATGGCCGGCCTCACCCCTGATGGGACGGGTGACGAGCCGCTGGGTCGCACCTACAACGACACCTCGGTGCGGGGGTTCGACGTCACGGCGTCGGCCCCCAAGTCGGTGTCGGTCCTGTTCGCGGTCGGTGAACCCCAAGTCCGCACCGAAGTGCTCGCCGCGCACGACACCGCCGTGGCTGCGATGTTGCGGTGGGTGGAGGCCCACGCGCATACCCGCTATCGCATCAACGGACAGGTCGCGGTGATCGACGCGGAGGGGATCATCGCCGCGGCGTTTCGTCAGCACACCTCCCGGGTCTTGGATCCCCAGCTGCACACCCATGTGGTGATCGCCAACCGGGTCCGCTCCCCCGACGGCCGCTGGCTGGCCCTCGATGCCCGCACGTTGAAGTTGGATCAGCGCACCCTGTCCGCGATCTACCACTCAACCCTGCGAGCCCAGCTCACCGAACGGCTCGGCGTCGGCTGGCAGGAACCGGTGAACGGGATCGCCGAGATGACTCAGATGCCCGAGCAGATACTGGAGGAGTTCTCCACCAGGACCGCCGCGGTGCAGCGCCGAACCGACGAGAAACTCGACCGGTTCATCGACACCATGGGTCGTGAACCCACACCGCGGGAGCGGTGGCAACTCGAACGCGAAGCCGTCATCGACTCCCGTCCCGCCAAGCAGCATCCCGCCGACGCCGGCTCCTTGCATGCGGGTTGGGTTGAGCAACTCGAGGCTCTGGGTCACCGGCCCGAGCGGGTGGTGCGTGACGCGATCAACCAAACCCGAGGACGGGACCTCGACCCCAAGATCTTGACCGACACCATCACTGCTGCAGTCACCGCGTTGTCGGAGAAGCAGTCCAGTTGGCGGCCCGCTGAGTTCACCCGAGAGCTGGCCGCTGTTCTGCCCACCGACGTGGTGCTCGGGGACGTGGATGTGATCGATCTGCTTGACGGCATGACGGATCTCGCCATCCGCCAGCATTGTGTCGACATCTCCCGGCCGATCCCTGACGGTGCACCACTGCGTCGGGATGGGCGGCCGGTCTGGGAATCAGTGGCCGACCGGGCGCTCACCACTCCCGAGATCCTGGCCCAAGAGGAACGACTCCTCGCCTGGGCGGAACGCCGCAACACCCGCATCGGCACCGACTCGGCTGAAGCACCGGCCCGGTCCACGGTCGAGTTGACCGGCCCCCAGGCCGAAACCGCTGCAGCGGTTGCAGGCGACGCCGATCTGGTGTTGGTGGTGGGACCAGCTGGGACCGGCAAGACCACCGCCCTCACCCCCGCAGTGGCCCAGTTCCAGGCCCAGGGGCGAGCCGTGTTCGGTGTGGCCCCCTCAGCCGCCGCTGCTGAAGTGCTCGGCGCCGAAACCGGCGCCGCTGCCGACACCCTCGACAAGCTGCTCACCGAACACGACCTGCGGCGGCCGCCCGATCATCGCTACGACCTCCCCACCGGCGCCACCGTGATCGTCGACGAAGCGGCCATGGTGCCCACCGACCGGCTCCACACCCTCGCCCAGCTGGCCGATACCAAAGGATGGCGGGTGGTTCTCGTGGGTGACCCGATGCAGTTCTCCGCTGTGGGCCGCGGTGGCATGTTCAACCACCTCATCGACACCCACGGCGCCATCGAACTCGACCAAGTCCACCGCTTCACGCAGGACTGGGAAGCCAACGCCTCGCTCCGCCTGCGCAGAGGCGACCCCACCGCCGCTGACATCTACGACGCTCACGGCCGCCTCCACGGCGGCACCAGCACTCGCATGCATGCTGAAGCCATTGACGCCTGGTGGCACCACCGCCAAACGGGCCAATCGGTGGTGCTCGCCGCGCCCACCAACGAGACCGTCTCGGAGTTGAACACCGCCGCTCAGCAGCGACGCATCGACACCGGGGACCTCAACACCGCCGGTCGGTCGGTTGATGTGGGCGGGCAGAAGTTGTGGGTGGCGGATGAGATCGTGACCCGCCGCAACCACCGCCAACTCCACACCGACCAAGGACTCATGATCTGCAACCGCGACCACTGGACCATAGAAATAGTGCATCGCGACGGGGATCTCACCGTCCACGGCCACTCCGGGACCGTGCGACTGCCCGCCGACTACGTCCAACAGCACGTCGAGCTCGGCTACGCCCACACCAGCCACGCCACCCAAGGCCGCACCGTCGACCACTCCATCCTCGTCCTCGACCAGCCCACCGACGTCCGCGGCCTCTACGTTCCCCTCACCCGAGGCCGCGACACCAACCACGCCTACATCACCACCACCGCCGAACACACCGCCCTCGATGTGTTCACCGAATCGGCCACCCGCAGCTGGATCGACCAACCAGCGTTGGCCCGCCAAGCCGAACTCGCCGGGGCCAACCGCCACCGGCCAGGCACACTGCCCGACCACGAACTCCGTCACCTCTACACCCAGCAGGCCGAAATCACCGGCACCCTCGACCGCATCGACCGAGACCTCCGCTGGCTCCCAAACGAGCGACGAATGGTCCAGGGCGACCGCGCCGAGGCGGTCGACTGGCTCGAACGCGAACAACGCCAACTCGAACGAGCCCAGCAGTATCTGGCTCGACACGACCGGGTCCTGCACCGCCGCGGTCACCACACCGGCATCGCCAACGCCCAAAACACCATCGAACACCTCCCCGAACGGATCCGCGAGCTACAAGCGAAGATCCACGGCCTCGACGACAAGCTCAACAGCATCGACCAACAACTGACCGCCGCCCACAACCTCAACACCCGCCGCCCCACCCTCGAAACCCGCCTGACTGACATCACCTCGCGGCTCGACGACGACGCAACCATCCGCGCCCGCCAACTCCGCTCCGGTGCCCCAGCGCGGATCACCGACACCCTCGGTGTACGACTCGCCGGCGGTGAGCTCGCCCGAGCCTGGGACCACGCCGCCGGACAACTCGACCAACACCACACCGCCCACTACCTCACCAACAGCAACGGACCCGACAAGAGCTCCGCCGCGTTCACTCAGTCTCTCGGACTCGTGAACGCTGCCATCCGCCACCTCACCCAACAACGACAGCACCAGCACCACCTCCAACACCCCGGCCCCCGCATCAGCAGATAGACGCGACCAAGCCCCACCCAAGGGGTGGGGCCCAACCCATTGTGATCAACCCGAACGGCGTCAAGGGCACGGCTCCGGGACTCCGCTCCGCTCCGTGTCCTCACCTCGACCTCCGGCCGTCCCTTGACCCCGAAGGTGCCAGCATCCTGAAGCCAACCAGCGATCACCGAGATGCGGTACCAGAATCCGCCGGCGATCCGTGGCTCTCGAGAAGCTGGTTCCAGGCCTCGACGGCATGAGGAAGGCTCGGCCTCACGTTGTGCCGGTAGCCCTCGGTCGTGCGGGTATCGACGTGTCCGGCCAGATCGGCCACCTTCACCAGGTCATCGAGCTGATCACTCACCAGCGACACGAACGAGTGGCGGAGCTCATAGGTCGTCCAGTCCTCGCCGAGGCCCGCGTTCTTGCACAGTCTCTGGAAGGCCCGCCGCATGTTCGACTTGGTCATGGGCGTTCCGTTCCCGGTGCAGAACACGATCCCATCATCGTCGTAGAGCCCGAGGAGCCGCTGCTCATCCCGATGACGCCGCAGCGCAGCCACCAACAGGGGATGCAGTGCCATGCGGCGGCGGCTCCGGGCCGTCTTGGGCGCGCCCTGCCCGACGTAGCGGTCAGCGACCTCAAGAGCCGACTCGGCGATCTCGATGGCCGGACTGTCGGAGTCGATGTCGACAAAGGGCCACCGTAGGCCGGCCAGCTCACCGGGCCGCAGGCCACACATCAGCCCGGTGAGCCACATCGCCGGTCGGGAGTCTGCCGGGATGGCCTCGGTGAGAAGCGTTCGGGCCTGCTCCAAGGTGAAGCTCTTGCGGGGCTTGTACGGACGCTTCGCGGGCAACAGCACATCGGCCGCGGGGTTGGTCCGGATCGTCCGATTCCGCAGTCCGTGCTGCAAGGCCTGGTTCAGGTAGTTCCAGTTCCGATCGATCGTGCTCGTCGCGTGTGTCTCCACCATCGACTCGAACAGCTCCTCGAGCCGCCGGGTGGTCGTCCGGTCGACCTTGAGCGAACCGACCACCGGGACCACCGACGTCCCCAGCAGCTGACGGGCATTGGCGATCGTGTTCGGCGACTTCACCCGCGCGTGTCGTGAGCTCCGAGAGGGCGCGACGTTCGGGCAGTCGGCAGCGAACCACGCCTCGATGACCTCGGCGAAGGTCGCCATGCGCCGCTGGGGCGGATCCGGTTCCTCGGCCTGGACTCGCAACGTGAGCAGCGCATCGAGATCGGCCTGAGCGTCGGCCTTCTCCACCCGTTCGACCTTGCGGCGCGACCCATCAGGGAAGCGAACCCACGCCATCCACCGCTGCTTGCCCTCGTTCCACCGCACCGTGGGACGCTTCGCCATCGGATACCCCTGCCGACGTAGCCAGAAGCCAAAAGGCTACGTTCAATCTGGCTACGTTGGCAACTTTTCCACAACTTGTGGAAGTGTGTATGCCCTCCGACCTGGGATTTTATGGTGGAGCTGACGGGACTCGAACCCGTGACCCCCTGCTTGCAAAGCAGGTGCTCTAGCCAGCTGAGCTACAGCCCCAGACGGCGCACCAGCGTACAGGGCCGATCGCTCAGGCCCGCGTTCGATGGCGACCTCAGAGGACCCACTTCGGCAGCCGATCGGCCCAGAGGGCATGATGCACCTGAACCGCACGCGCCCGTGACCACCGACCCGGCGCCTCAGAGGGGACCAGCATGAACATGCCCGCCATTTCGCTCGCCGCTGTCCGCGGCCGCCGCCAGCAGACGCTGGACGTCGCCGTCGAGGCCGAACGGCGGGGCTTCACCGGCATCTACTGCCCCTCGATGGGCGACTGCGTGGCTCTCTGTCAGGCGATTGCCCAGGTCACCAACGAGATCGAGTTCGGCACCTCCGTTCAGCCCATCTACTTCCGGAACCCCGAGGACCTCGCAGCAACGGCCGCCTTCATCCAGGAGATCTCCAACGGCCGCTTCCGTCTCGGCATCGGTGTGACCCACGGCCCCGTGCACCAACGCCTCGGCATCACCCCGGGCAAGCCCCTGGCCGACATCCGCGACTACGTGCAGGCGATGCAGAAGGCAGCCGAGGCTCACGGCGAGCTTCCCCCGATCATCCTGGCGACGCTGCGACGCAAGATGGTCGAGCTCAGCGTAGAGATCGGCGCCGGTGCCGTGTGGGCCAACGCGAGCCGCAACGACTTCGACAACTCGGTCGTCGACATTCCCGCCGACGTGCAGCAGAGCGACTTCTTCATCGGGAACATGATCCCGACCGTCATCGACAGCGACCGCGAGGCCGGCGCCGCTCGCAACCGCAAGACGCTGCAGGGGTACGTCAGCCTGCCCAACTACCGCAACTACTGGAAGCAGGCCGGCTACGTCGAGGAGATGGAAGCCGTCGAGGCCGCCATCGAGGCGCGTGATGGCGAAGCCATGATGACCGCCATGTCCGACGAATGGCTGTCCAACGCCACGCTCTACGGTTCGGCCGATCAGGTTCGCGAGGGCGTCGAGGAGTGGTTCGACAAGGGCTGCAAGACGCCCATCATCGTTCCGTCCAGCACGAGCGGCGGCCAGATGCACGCGATCCAGGAAGTCTTCGAAACCTTCAGTTGACCCTGGCGCCGCGGGTTCTCCTAGCGTCGTTCGAACGGACACGGGAGGATCCACGTGATCAAGGAATTCAAGGAGTTCAGCCGGACTTCAGCGCGCTCTCCATCCACTGGGGTGACGCCCTCACCGGCGAAGGTGCGCTCGACGAGGCGGGCCGCCAGCTGTACGACGGCGGGCAGATCTTCTACGGCTCGTTCATCAACACGGTGATCAGCTTCGCCTTGATTGCGTTCATCGTGTTCTTGATGGTGCGCTCCTACAACAGGCACGTGCGCAAGGTCGAGGAAGAGGCCGCTGCCGAAGAGCCCGCCGGACCCAGCGAGGTCGAGCTCCTCACCGAGATCCGCGACAACCTGGCCAACCGCACCGACTGACCCGCAGCTACCTTGCGGGAATGCTCTCCCTCGCCGAGCTTCGCGCCGCCGCAGCACGGCTCGACGGAGTGGCCCATCGGACCCCGGTCCTCACATCACGACTCCTCGACGATGCAACTGGCGCGCACGTCTTTCTGAAGGCCGAACACCTGCAGGCAACGGGCTCGTTCAAGATTCGCGGTGCCTACAACGCAGTCGCGGCGCTGCATCCCGAGGAGCGAAGCCGCGGCGTCGCGGCCTTCTCGTCGGGCAACCACGCTCAAGCTGTGGCCCGTGCGGCGCAGATCCACGGCGTGCCCGCTGTACTGGTCATGCCCGAGGACGCGCCGGTTGCCAAGCGCGCTGCGGCCGAGGGCTACGGGGCCGAAATCGTCAGCTACGACCGCCACACCGGCGATCGCGAGGCCATCGCACGGGCGGTCGCCAGTGAGCGGGGCCTACCGCTCATCCCGCCCTACGACCATCCCGATGTCATCGCAGGGCAGTCGACGGTTGGCCAGGAGCTCGCCGAACAGGCACCCGACCTGGACCTGCTGGTCGTGTGCGTCGGTGGTGGAGGGCTCATCTCGGGGTGCGCCCTCGCCTACCACCACCTGTCTCCCACGACCCGTGTCATCGGCGTCGAACCAGAGGCGGGAAACGACGTGCAGACCAGCCTTCGAGAAGGGCGGATCGTGTCGATTCCGGTTCCGGACACGATCGCAGACGGGCAGCAGACCACCTCACCGGGACACCACACCTTCGACGTCATGAGCCGCCACGTCACCGACATCGTGACCGTGACAGACGACGAGATCCTCGCGGCAATGGATCACCTGTTCCGCTTCCAACGACAGGTCGTCGAACCGAGCGGCGCTTCTGCACTCGCGGCGCTGCTGGCCGGCCGCATTCCTGATGCGGGGGGCCGGCGAATCGGCGTGACGCTGTCAGGTGGCAACATCAACCCGGCCCGCTTCATCGACCTGATGAAGGGGCGGTAGCGAGGAGTGGGCATGGCGAACCACGAGCCATTTCGAATCGAGATCCCCCAGGACGCGATCACCGACCTGCACGAGAGGCTCGACCGCACCCGCTTTCCCCAGCAGATCGACGGTGTCGGCTGGGACCTCGGAACCGAACTCGAGGCGCTCCAGCACCTCTGTGATCACTGGCGCCACCAATTCGACTGGCGAGCACAAGAGGAGCGACTCAACGCATGGCCGCAGTTCGTCGCGACCATCGACGGCGAGAATCTCCACTACGCCCACATCCGCTCGGACGAACCCGATGCCACACCGCTGGTGATCACCCACGGGTGGCCCGGCTCGATCAGCGAGTTCCTCGACGTCGTCGGCCCCCTCACCGATCCGCAGGCGCACGATGGCCGGGCGGAGGACGCCTTTCACCTTGTGCTTCCGTCGATCCCAGGGTTCGGGTTCTCAGGGCCGACCGTCTCACGCGGCAACGACCCCGCCCGAATCGCCGGCATGATCGCGGAGCTGATGGCCGAGCTGGGCTACGAGCGGTACATCGCTCAGGGCGGCGACTGGGGAGCGATCATCACGACCGAGATGGGTCGCATCGATGCCGAACATCTCGCCGGTATCCACGTCAACATGCCCACGGCCCTGCCCCCAAAGGATCAGGAGCCCACCGAGCGAGAGCGCGACGCCCTCGCCGCCATGGCCTACTACCGAGACGTCGATTCCGGCTATGCCCAGATCCAAGGCACCAAGCCCCAGACGATCGGCTACGCGCTCAACGACAGCCCCGCCGGGCTCGCCGCGTGGATCCTCGAGAAGTTCCGTCAGTGGAGTGACTGCGATGGCGACGTCTTCCGCAGCTACACCGAAGACCAGCTCCTGACCAACATCTCGCTCTACTGGTTCACCCAAACAGCCGCATCGTCGGCACGCATCTACTACGAGCGCCGCCACTCGACGCCTCCGGACACACGAGTCGACGTCCCCACCGGTGTCGCCCGTTTCCCGACCGAGATCTTCCGACCCTCCCGTCGTTGGTGCGAAGCGGCCTACAACATCACTCGGTGGACCGAGTTCGGTCGCGGTGGTCATTTCGCCGCGATGGAGGTCCCTCATCTGCTGGTGGGTGACATCCGCGCATTCGCAGCACAGGTGCGAGAGCCGTGAGCGGCGACCTCTGGGTCCGCGACGACCTCGTCATCCCCGCCGACGAGCTCGAGTGGCGCTTCAGCACGTCGAGCGGCCCGGGTGGACAGCACGCCAACCGTTCGAACACCCGCGCCGAAGTCCGATGGATTCCGAAAGAATCGCGTGTCGGCACAGCCCAACAGCGCAATCTCATCGCCGAACGGCTCGGCGACACCGTGATCGTGCAGGTCGACGACCATCGCAGCCAGAAACGCAACCGCGGCCTGGCCGCAGAGCGGTTGGCCGGCCGGATCCGGGAGGCATTGCATCGCGATCCCCCGCGACGGGCGACCCGCCCCTCCCGCGCCGCCAAGCGGCGACGAACCGAGAGCAAACGCAAGCGCGGACAGCTCAAAGCGCAGCGGCGTCGTCCCGGTCCAGACGACTGAGTCGGCACAACGGAACTGCGCCACGAGTTCTGTAGAGGTCGGCCCTGCGCCGCGCACTGCCTAGGGTGTCCGCATGCAGATCGGTATCACGGGCTTCGACCCGACCATCGAAGGACTCGAGCGCAACCTCCGGGAAGCGGCCGCGCAGGGCTTTCCGAGCTACTGGGTTCCCCAGATCTTCGGGCTCGACGCGCTCACGGCCTTCGCCGTCGCAGGGCGGGATCTCGACATCCGCATCGGCACGGCGGTCATCCCCACGTACCCACGCCATCCGATGATGCTCGCCCAGCAGGCTCTCACCACCCAGTCCGCGATAGACGGCCGGCTCGAGCTCGGGATCGGTCTCTCCCACAAGCCGGTCGTGGAGGGGATGTGGGGAATCAGCTTCGACAAACCGGTGGGCCATCTGCGTGACTATCTGTCGGTGCTGATGCCGCTGCTCCAGGACCGTCGGGTGTCCTACGGCGGCGAATACGTGACCGGCCGGGGCGAGATCACTCCCCCGGCGGCCGACGCACCACCGGTTCTGGTCGCCGCGCTCGGACCGCAGATGCTCAAGCTGACCGGCCGGATGGCAGACGGAACCATCACCTGGATGACGGGCCCGAAGACCCTCGCCGAGCTCACGGTCCCCACGATCACCGAAGCCGCGGCCGACGCGGGGCGCCCTGCCCCCCAGGTGGTCGCGAGCTTCCCCGTGTGTGTCACCGACGACGTCGGATCGGCGCGAGAGCGCGCTGCGAAGGAGTTCGAGATCTACGGCCAGCTCCCCTCCTACCGCGCCATGATCGACCGCGAAGGACTGGCCGGTCCCGAGGATCTGGCGATCATCGGCTCAGCGGCTGAGGTTCAGGATCGGGTGTCTGCACTCGCCGATGCTGGCGTCACGACGACGACAGCCGCAGCCTTCGGGTCGGCCGAGGAGCTCGAAGCGACGCGTGAGGCGATGATCGGGCTGCTCTAGCCCGAAACGGTGGCGGACTCTTCTTCCGCCGGAGCGATCAGGCGCACGTCTTCGCCCTCATCGGACTCGTGCGGATCCACCCACGGACCAAACAGCGACTCCCACCGGTTGGCCCAGGTGTGTTCGCTGGTGACGCGGTGCCACGCGGCATCGCCGACGAGCGCGAGCTCATCTGGTGAGGCGAGCAGCATCGGAACGAGAGCGGCGAGGTCGGTAGCGGTCTCGCAGCTCAGAACTTCGGAGCCGGGCTCCAGCAACTCGGACACACCCGGTCGATCCAGCACGACCGCGGGCGTGCCGACTGCAGCCGCTTCCAGGACGAGATCGGAAAGTCCCAGCTCGCGGGGATGACGGCCGGTCGAGGTCTGGTGTCCGAGAGAGCACGGCAGCTCGACCACGAGCGATGCGCCGGCAAGAAGGGTTCCGCGACTGCTCGGGTCGAGACCCATCGCAGTGTCGATGTCGAGCGGCAGCCCGTCCCAGCCCGATCCGAGGGTCGTGACGTGATCGAGCCCATCGAGGGCAGCGACGAGATCGATGTTGGCCGGATCGGCGGGCCCTGCAACGACGAGACCGCGTCGTTCACTCGCGACCACAGCGTCGAAGGCGGGCACGTGAACCGCCGGCTGAAGCAGGCTCAGCCGAAACGTGCCCTCGGCGGCGAAGTCGGCGAGGGTCGAGGCGTCCGGAACCGTGACAAGGTCGTAGTCGCGGAGATCCTCTCCGACTCGATCCAGATCGGTCGGCGCACCGGTGCATGTCGGGCCACGGTGGATTGCCACTGCGACGGTGTCGGTGCGGGCAGTCAGCTCTCGAACCAGGGCCGCATCGAGGGACCCGGCCGTGGGGATCTGTATCAGTACGTCTGGCGCGAAACGCTCCAAGCCGTTGCGAACCCGTTGAGCGTCGGCACCGCGGTCGCCCACCGCATCGACGACCACAACCTCGTGGCCGAGGAACCGCAAGCTCTCCACCATCTGCTGCACCACAGCGCCCGCGGGCTCCTGCGATCCATGACCGATGACGAGCATTCTCATTGACTGCCTACTTTCGACCAAGTCGTCGAATCCGTTCGCGGATCACTGCTCCGGATCCGAAGGCCCCACGGGGACTTCCGAGTCAGTGTGGAACAACTCTTCGCGATTTTCGGTGATCTCTGATGTTCCTCGAACACCTGTTCCCTTTGCATCCGACTCTGCCGGCGGCCGAACGGCTCCTCCTGCCGGATGCCCGAGCACGGAGGCAACGGGCCAGCCGACGTGACGCGGGTGCCTGCGCATCTCACATCTCTCGCCGTCCGGGAGGCCGCTCACTCCAATGGCGTCGATTCCCGCACGTACATGCAGATCCAGCTCGGCGACGAGAATGGCGTCGGCCCCAGCACCGTCGGTGGTGATGAGAATGTTGTCGCTCACCAGCTGACGCACGCCGAGCTCGATCGCTGAGTCCACATCGATCTTGCGATCGGGTTGGATGAGCTCGAGGACCCCCGCCAGTTCTTCGGCGATTCCGTTGAGCTCACCGCGGCCGTTCATGTCGACCACCACCACATCGGGGAAGACGTTGGGGTCACGAGCGAGCAAGTCGCGAATGGTGGTGAGAGCACCGTCTGAGTTGCGCGCGAGCACGACCCACCCCGGCCTCGACGTGATCTCGGCCGGAACTTGCCAGCGGCGAAGCGCGCCAGGCACGCCGTCGGAGCGTTCCTGCTCGATCTGTTGCATCAACACCCTCTGATCGATGAGGGAAGGCACCGCAGGGAGAAGAGCAGTCGGCGGACGCGGGGAGGGCCATCCGGTGATGTGCTCGCGGGCAAGTCGCAGAATCTCGCGCAACTCCTCGGCTACGGCTCGTTCGTGCGGTTCGACGAGCACGCTTCGGCCGGTGGGAAGGCACCGCCGCTCGGCAGCGAGGGCGACAGCGGTCGTGGATTGGTGAATGACCCCGTCAAAGACCCCGATGCCACACCAGAACGCGAGCCGGTCCGCCTCGATGAACACGGCGGGCGGCCGGGTGGCCCAACCGGCAAGAGCGATGAGGGGCGCGAGCGCGGCGCCCGAGCCGTGGACGACGACCAACGAGGCCCCTGCCATCTGGGCGCGCAATTCGGCGGCCGCGTCCAGCGGCCCCGTCGCTCGGTCGGGCAACGCGAGTAGCCGGGCGTCAGTGTCGAGGCGCCACCACTCTCGTGCCGAGTGGATGACCACAGCGGCCTCATCGGCGAGAACGTGAACGATCGGACCGAGCGGGTCGACCCCCGGCCCGTCAGCGTCGAGTGTCAGACCCAGATCGAGAACCATCAGCTCGAGGGCGGGCGAGACGAACCAGCCGGGGTGGTTGCGGTTGGCGACGTCGGCCGCGAGTTGTAGGAAGCCGGCCGCGAGGTCCGGCCGACCGCTGGACAGCTGCACGGTGGCCCGGAGTTCGAGACCGACCACGATCTGGGCATTGACCGCGACGTCGGTCGTGAAGGCGCTCACCCCCTGCCGGTCGGCGCGACGCGGGTGCGCTTCAGGGTTTCGGCTGGATCAGCCCCACCTCACATCGCTGTCGGGCGTGGTGATCAGAGCCCGATGACGAGATCCTCGCCCACCGCGGCCTCGGCGATCAGCTGCATACCGCGGGAAAGGACCACCTCCGCGCCGGCAGCCACTTCATCGCCACTCAGAAGTGCGACGACGGCGGGGTCGAGCGCGTATTCCGCAGCGCCCACCGACAGGGGAAGGGCGCGGATCGACGAGAGCGAGCGTTCGATCACGATCGAAATGTGCTCACCCGGGCAGTTGGTGAGCACGGCGACGAACGTCGTCTCATCGAGACGGCCGACACGGTCGACGGTTCGCAGACCGGCTGCGACAATCGCGCCGAGGTGGCGGACCGCTTCCTCGTAGTCGTCCTCGTGATGTGCCTCGAACAGCCCCGCGAGCTGGGGAAAGCGCAGGAACACCACGCAGTACGGCTCGCTCATCCGTTGCTGGCGGTCGATCGCTCCCTGGAGCGAGTCGAGAAGCCCATTGCGGTTCGCCAACCCGGTGATCGCATCGGTGCTCGTGAACACATGGAGCTGCAGACGGAGCTGGTTGATCTCCGCGCGGGCGTCTTCGAGCTCCGCTTCGAGTGTCTCGATCTGCCGATCGGTGTCCATTTCGGCCATGTTGGTGTCTCCTCTACCCGCCGAACGGGTTCCCTCGCGGGGTCTGTCGACCGGATGGAACCGCGCTCAAGGAGTTTTCTCGAAGAAATCTCACTGTCCGCCCAAGAGCCCGATGGGCCGTGCACAGCATTGCATGCCGCGGTTGTTCGGCACCGCATCCCCCGTTCCGATCCCGAAGTTCGCCACACTGGCCTATCGACCCCCACTGCCCCCAGTGACAAACCGCTTTTCCGCGGCGCGCCACGAACGACGGGGAGGTGACAGATCCGGCTCCGGGACTCAGCCCCGGTCAAGGGAGGGCGGTGACGATGAATCAGCGAGTGCGTGAACGTCGACGAGCGGCGTCGGAATTGGACGATGCCAACGATCTCGCGGCCGAACACATCGAGCTGGTGCAGCAGATCGTCAACCAAGTTGCGATGCGCTACCCCCGCCACGTCGACAGAGCCGAGCTCTGGTCGGCGGGCGCCACGGGGCTGGTCGAGGCCAGCAGGAGCTATCGCCCCGAGACCGGCATCCCGTTCAATCGGTACGCCACGATCCGCATCCGCGGCGCCATCATCGACTCCACCCGCAAGCGGGATTGGGCCGTTCGGTCGCTGCGCCGCCGCATGCGAGAGGTGCACACGGCGGAGGATCGCTTCGAGGTCGCCGAGGGCCGCAAACCCACCGACGACGAGCTGAGCGAGCTCATCGGAATCGACATCGAAGAACTGCAGAACCGACGCGCCGCCGCGATGACATCCTCATTGCTTCACCTCGACCAGGAGGACCCCGAACGGGTCAGCCTCGGCGAACGCATCGAGGAACGAAGCGCCGACCGCATCCCCGAAGAGACGCTCTCCAATCGAGAGGTTCTCGGGACCCTGAGCACTGCGATCCAGGAACTGCCCGATCTGCAGCGCGATGTGATTCATCGCTATTACCTCCAGGGCGAAATGCTGCAGTCGATCGCCGAATCGCTCGGTGTCACCGAAGCTCGGGTCAGCCAGATCCGCGCCGAAGCAGTGAACGCGATGCGTTCGTACTTCGCCACCCTGTACGACTCCGTCGAGGAGGTCCCCACCGACGCTCCCGGGCGTCGAAGCCGCGCCGCGTACCTGGCGTCGCTCGCCGAGAAGAGCACCTGGCTCAGCCGCCTCGAAAGCCTCGCCGGCGACCCCCAGACCGGCGAGAGCCTCGCCGGCTGACCGCTTCCCCACACCACACGACCCTGGTTCTGGGCGCGTGAGCGCCCGGAATCCGAGCGCTGGTGCTCCCGAAACGGGGAGTGACATGCCCTGCTGCGCCCAGAAGCAGGACGTCAGGTGATCAGGCGGCCGAGGGCTTTGGCCAGGCGTGTCGGACGAGCCAGCACCGCTGCATCGCCGACCCGCAGATACAGCAGCGTGGCGTGGTGACGCGCACAGATCTGAAGTGCTGCCGGAATCGCCAGATCGTCCACGACCGAAACGTTCGCGGGGCCACTGATGCAGCCCGCGCCGTGCCCGCTGAGGTCGCCGAGGACGAGATGTAGCGAACGCGACATCGGGGGGAGATCGTCGGTCGAGCCAGTCCACGCCACCAGCGCGGCCTCAGTGTCGAGTACCCCGGCCGAATCTAGGGATGCCGTCGGGAGATCGAGAAGCTCAGCGAGCGTGCCGGCACCTGGTCCGACGAGAACGGAACGACCCGACGGGGCGATGGCCGAGTAGGGATGAAGGGCGGCGCCGAGAGCACTGGTCCAGGCCGCGGGACTCGACGGCCGGGCGGCGGCGATTGTTTCGACGATGGCGGTGGGAACACCGAGGCCGGCGAGGGCGTCGAGCGACCATGGCACCGACTCGCGCAGATCGATCTCCTGCCGGCGGGTTCCGAGCACACCGAAGTCGACCTCCTCGAGCGGCTCGGCCACATCATCACCGGCGAGCGACGCTTGGATGAACTCGTCTCGCTCCTCCGGTGTCGGTTGCCGAAGCCCCCGTGCCGTGAGCTCTCGTTGGAGCACGCGGTGAAATTCGTCGGGTGTCTCAGCTTGGGTGCGCAGTTCGTCGGGACTCGGTCGGCGACCAGCAAGACGCTCGGGGCCAACCCGCTCAGCCATCTCCGATAGGGCATCCATCGGGTCGTCGCGAAGCGCGCCGTCTCTCGGCGGAAGAGCGGTGAGACGCACAGCCTCCTGAGCCCCGCGACCGTCGAGGCCGCGGCGGGTCACCCGCTCAGCGTGGAGAATTTTGGCGTCCGTTCCGAGCTCATCGACAATCTCTTCGAGAGCCTCACGCATCGTCGGAGCCTCGACGGTGAGCGGCTCGCGAGCTCCCCCGCGCTGCAGCATCGCACCTCGTTGGTTGCGATCGTCAGGGCTGGTTCGCACGGAACGCCTCCGTCGGT
>Ga0209992_10001847_pt1 | contig 20925 bp, 32 predicted proteins | sample 2SBtaG_2_FD_182564 | JGI IMG/M metagenome (GOLD analysis project Ga0209992, IMG submission 182564) | Deep subsurface microbial communities from Kolumbo volcano to uncover new lineages of life (NeLLi) - 2SBTROV12_ACTIVE470 metaG (SPAdes)... | ecosystem: Environmental > Aquatic > Marine >... | reverse complement strand
ATTTATTCCTCTTCCATCAATTATGAATTTCAATCCATTCCATTGAATTGGATTGTGTGATGAAGAAATTATTAATCCTGCTCCATGTTTTCTAGCTTCTCTAAAAACTACTGGAGTCGGAACTGTTCCTAAATTTAATACATCAATTCCATTTTTCATTAAAGCTGCACTAGCAGTTTCTTTTATCATAGGACCCGTAGGCCTTGTGTCTTTTCCAATAACACATTTTTGTGATTTTATTAACGATGAAAAATTATTACAAAATTCTAATACGTCTTTTAGATTAAGATCGTCTCCAAAAATTCCTCTAATACCTGATATCGTCTTTTTCAATTAATCCCACTCTGAGAGACTTTTTATTAACTCTGATGGAATTGTCCAAACATGCCTTGGTAGCTCAGCCTGGTAGAGCGAACGCCTCGTAAGCGTTAGGTCGCGGGTTCGTACCCCGTTCAAGGCTTTTATTTTATAAAATAATTTAAAAATTAAAATTTTTATTCATCGAAGGTTTCAATATCTACTTCTAATTCTATTCCTAAACCTTCCCACCATTGTTTAGTTTGTTCTGCCATGCTCCCCTTATACTAGCGTTAAATTATCCTTTATAGATCTGTCGGTTGATTTTTAGCTGATCGTTTCATAATTACAGTTGAATTTTTTTTAATTTTCTTTTTCTTCTGCTTGTTTTCTTTTCTTTTTTCTATAGATGATTATCAATAATGCGCCTACAGCACAAATCCAAAATAATATTGATAATCCTGGTTCTATTCCATATTGTTGTAGTGCACCAACAAAACTCAATGACATGATTGCAACTAAAACTAGTCCTATTATTTCAAGTAATTTTGCCATGATATTCTATTGTAACTATGTAAAATCAAAAAGATATATGGTTTTGTAAATAATCAAAATTGTGGACAAGTATCTTACAGTACTTTTAATTTTTATGGTAGTTGGAATTCCAATTGCATTTATTTCACCTTTAACTGGTGATTTACGACCAGTTCCTTTACTCCCGTTGTTTTATGGTTCTATAGGGGGAATTATCGTGATTATCTTTTACAGTTCTTATAAAGACAAAAAAGAACGACAAAAAGCTAATGCAAAAAGGAAAAAATCTAAAAAATAGATTTTAAAGTTCTAAACCAAAAGATTCTGCAATACTTGAAAAGTTCACATATGATTCCAAATATTGTCTACCTTTTGATGTAATTACAAAAGTATTCTTACCGTCATATTCTATTTTGTTAATAAGACCTGCACCAGTCAAATTTGCTAAGAATTTAGATAATCTAGAATGTGATAAGTTTGCTTTAGTTAGAAGAGATGTTGTTTTGATACCATCTTGTCCAGACTGTTCAGTAACTGTAAGTAAGTCTGCTACGATCTGCATACTAGTTCTATACGATACCATGTGTATTTTGTTTAAAACCAAGATATAAGGGTATTACCATACATTCAGATCAGATAAATAGACTCTACCTGATTTTTCAACAATGTCCTCCTCACAATCGTCAATTCCTTGGTTTGATGACTTTCTTGGGGTAGCTTACAGGTATTATGATCTTCGAATGAATGTTGTTCCATTATTTACTGAAAGAAAAGAATCGATGACTATTTGGAATGATACTATTCATTGGTGGGTAGATCCATCCATTAAAATCCGATTTGTAGAAACTGGTGATGATTATTGGTTCATTTTGGGCTCTGATTCACAAAAACCTGCAACTAATGTATCATTTTTCAAAGTGTTACCAAAATCAGAACATTATGAACGATTTAAGAAAGGTCATGGAGGAGAGGCATATCTAAGATTAGGAGTATACAAAAAACAAACTCTTGATGATGCTAAAAAAAATGCAATGTGTGCTTGTAGTCATGAAGCACGAGATCATGATGAAGGTGATGATGATGTGTGTTTGTTTAATGATTGTGATTGTAAAAAATTCTCTAGTTTTCAAGTGAATTTATCAAAAAGAAAAAAAACAATTTCTGATATTAAATTTTTAGATGAAAAAGATGTTAAAGATGATCCATTAACTTGGAATTGTCTTAATGTTAACAAGTATTCAAAAGAAAATTAATCTAAATCTTTGTTTACTCTAATATGTTCTCCAGGATAATGTTCATGGAGTTTTTTGGAATAACATGTTCCACAAAGTAATCCTTCTATTTTCCATTCATCCATTGCCTTGTATGGCATTTCAATTTCTTCATTACAAATAGCACAGTTATCTTTGGACATTGTAATTTTGCTCTTTTTCATCTATATAAAAAACATTCTAGAATTATTGTTAAAACAAAAATTATGTTAAATATTACTAGTTTTTACTGAAATTAGGTAGGCAGTCTGACCAATGTAAACCTCCTGCAAGATTTTTACTTGGTTGGATTACTACCTATAAAATTAAAATAAATTATTTGCAAGTTTTTTTAATGCTAATATTTCATCTTCTTCTTGTCTAATTTTTTTATCAATTACACGAAGCATTGTATCATTCCAGACATGCTGAGAAAAGAAATTATGTTTGGTATTAGCTAATTCAATTTCATCATCAACTACTGTATCATCAAGAAATTTTGTAACAATGACATCGGTAATTTTTAAAATTCTAGAATTAAGCTTGAAACTACGAAAAACAGGCTCTAATTTTCTTACATCTGTTTTAAAATCACCTTTTGATTCTAAAATTTTCCTGTGTAGAATTCTGAAATACACTGCAACAAAAAATAAGGTAGAGTATCTTTTTGTTTTATGTCCACCTTTTTTTCCATACTTTAATGATTTTTTTGCAAATTCTTTAACAAGATATGGATATAACAAAATTCTATAATCATCTTTTAAATTATCATTAAAGATATCATCGTATTTACTTCCTCTTGGTAAAAATTGAGCCGGTGAACTATATGCTTCAGTTGGTCTTTGTTCAATTCCTGCAACAAGTGATTGTATTGCATCTTTAGCAACAATTACTTTTTTGTGATTATCTGGAAGATAACTATTGTATATTGAATCACCCACATATTCACATTGTTTTGATTTTGATTTTGTATCAAAAGATCCTGCTTGAATTTCATAAAAATAACCACAATTTCTTAATTGTGATTTTATAGATTTATGAAAATCCATTAATGAAACTAAATCTTTTCCTCTAACTGAATTTTGAGAATTCCTATATTTTGTAATATTGTTTTGTTCTTCTTCATCATTAGCTTTGATAATAGTAACTGTCATTGAACCATCCATGTTTTTTGTTCTCTTTGAATGATCTAAAATAGAGTTTGATGTTTGTGCACCGTTTACAATTTGCGGTGCATACATTTCAATAATGTTTTCTCCTAATTCTGCAAAGTCACTAACTACAATTGTTATTCCGTTATTGTAAAAGAAAAATTTATTCGGATTATTTTGTAATGTTTCACGTAATCCTTTGTTAACTGTTGTTTTGAATTGCATCCATTGTCTGATGTTTGATTCAAACACATAATCTCTACTTTTACTAACAAATTCAGTTAGTTCTCGTAACTTTAAAATTCCTAGTATGGTATTTTCATGTCTAAGCATTCTTTCTAATTTAATTGAGGATTTTTTTCCTGCTGCAGGTTTTTTTATTCTATCCCACAAATTTTGAATAATTTTTTCTTCATCAATAACTTCAACCATTTCATCTTCATACTCTACTTTTTGATTGGTAACATAACAGCATTTTACCTTGAGATTTTTTTCTTTAATTTTTGTAACAAGCTGTGCTAATTCTGGTCTCATTTTTGTAATATCTTTTGTAAGTAACCGCTTTGCATCTTCTTTGAACTTTGTAATTGCTTCAAGTGAGTGTGATGTACCATATTTTGATTGAAATAATCTAATTGTATTATCTGAAAAATCTACTGGAAGATAAGCATCAATTCCAAGATCGTTTGCACCATCTACAATTGCATCTGCAGCATCATCTTCTGTAGCCTCAAAAACACGTGTTAATACCCATTGAAGAAAATTATTTCCTTTCTCAACTTCACTTTTAGAATTTTCAGCATATTCCTGAATACTTTCACTAATGTTTTCTCTAAATCCATCCAATGGGGGGCTAGACTTCTTTTGAATTAATAGTGCACGTGAACCTGGAATGTATTCTAATAATCCATTTGAATTATGTGACATTCAATTTCTAATATGTTATATATTTAGAGAATTTGGTAATTATGTAATAACTCTGTTTAGGATATGATGTGATTTGCTAAAAAAAATAATGATTCTGGGAATAATTGGTGCAATAATTCTTGTAGGTGTTGCATATTCTTTTTCCAATTCTATTGTTGATGAAAATGTAGATGAACAAACTATGCCTATTATTGGTGATGTTGTGATGCCAACAAAAGTTTCCCGTCCTGGATGTGATGAGACTGATAGATGTTACATCCCATCTAAAATTGTAATTGAGAAAGGTGAACAAGTAACATGGGTAAATGAAGATTCAGCTTTTCACAGTGTAACTTCAGGATTTTATGAAACTCCAACTGAACTTTTTGATAGCGGACATTTAGATCCGTTTGAATCATACACTCTAACTTTTGATGAATCTGGAACATTTGATTATTTTTGTACACTACATCCTTGGATGATGGGACAAGTCATAGTAGAATAAGGTACCCGAGGGAGTCGAACCCCCTTGTATAAGCTTTGCAGGCTCACGCATAACCGTTCTGCCAGAGTACCGTTTTAAAAAACACAAAATGAACAATTAAACTCTTTAGATTAGAATTTGTTAAATGGCTTTGAAGCCAACTTTACATCTTCACCTTTTACAGTTTTTCTACCTGCATGAGAAGCCATATCAACTGCACTTTTTGCAATACTATTTGCAAGTTCTTCTACCACTCTTCTTAATTCATCAGCTGATTCATCACTTACTCTTTCGGCACCTGCTTTCTTTAAAATTCGATACATTGCAGACATTCCAAGTTCTGATGATTTCATGATTTTCATTTTAATTTTTTCTGAAAAAAGATAATGAGTGAAAAAATATCACTAAGGAATCGATTTATACAGACTATTTTAAGAAATGCTAAAGCATGACTTGGTCTTTTGATTCTCATATACACTTGTCTGATCCTACATATCTCCCAGATATGGAATTTATCCTAAAAGGCATGGAATATCTAAAACTAAAAGCATGTTGTGTTTCAATGGATGTTGAAAATTCTTTACAAACATTAAATCTTGCAAAAAAAAATAACCTTGTTTTACCATTTATTGGGATTCATCCTGAATGTGCAGACGATAATGTTGAAAAAATGATTGAAATGATTGAAGAAAATCATGATGTACTTTCTGGTGTTGGTGAAATAGGATTAGATCCAACTTATGAGAATACAAACCCAAAACAAGTTCACGTGTTTGAATCATTATTATCTATCGCAGAAAAATTTAACAAACCTGTTTCAATTCATTCAAGAAAAAGTCTTGATGATGTTTTTGAAATTATGACTAGTTATAATACAAAACACGCGTTACTTCATTGGTTTGATGGAAGTAAAAAACAACTCCTAAAAGCAATGGATATGGGTTTTTTTGTATCGTTTGGACCTGTGATGATTTATGCCAATGACAAGCAAACTTTGTTATCAAAAGCCGATGAATCCAAAATTCTTGTTGAAACTGATGGACCTGTAAGATTTTCGAGATGTTTTGAATCAAAATCAGGACAAATTAGCTTTATTCCTAGTGTGATCTTTTCTGCATCAAAAATTCTTGAAAAAACATTTGATGAGATGACAACCTTACTAGAAACAAATTCAAAATCGTATCTTGGAATATAGGTATAAAACACCCTATTCTTTAGACAAAATGTGAATAGGATTAAGCGTTTATCATTTGAAGTACTTGATGAACACAAATCAGAATTTGGCGAAGATTTTGCTGATAATAAAAAAGCATTAAATCAAATTTCTATCATTCGCTCTAAAAGCCTTAAAAATGAAGTAACTGGATATATCACAAGACTAATCAAAAAAGAAAATCGTGAAGAAAAAATTAAACAAGATCGAAGATTAGCATCACAACCAGAAGAACAAGTAGAAACTCCTGAAACAACTATTGAAGAAACTGTAGAAACAACAACTGTTTCTGATGAAACCCCAAGTGAAGTTGCAACTGAAGCAGCACCAGTTGATGAAACACCTGAATCAACTGAAGAAAAAACTGAGTAACCAATAAAATATTAATTTCAATATTTTCAATTAGATAGTATGATTTCTGTAAAATTTGTTGGTGGAGCAAAAAAATCTTTTCCAGAAGAACAATTACAGATTGATAAATCTGATATATCTATTCAAGAATTAATTGATTTAATATTAAAATTAAAACCTACAAATTCTCCTGAACTTGATACTAAAAATATCTTAATTGCGATTAATGGAGTTGACTCTTCTGCACTGGAAGGTGTGAATACAATACTAAAAAATAATGATCTTGTGAGTATTATTCCAGTTATACATGGTGGAGCATCAAAAAAATTATCTTTTGAAATTACAAAGAAGCAAATTCAAATCATTGAGATTAAAGGCCAAACAACAATTGATGTGAAATTTATTGATAATTTAAGAAAAAAATATCCCAAAATACAACTTCAGGCTATTTCTAGTAATTTTATAATTAATAATTCTCATTTAAAAAAAATATTGAGCCTATCCTTAGAATCTGAAAAAAATGATATTTTACTTTCAAAAAAACTTGAAGTTGATATTTTAATGCGTTTTGCATTAACCACACAAATTTCAAGGGCAATACTTTCAGTTGGAATAAAACCTAAAACTAATTTCATTTTGATTGCAATTGGAAATAAAAAAACATTAAATTCATTATACACAGAATTACTACCACTATCTACAACATTATTTTCAAAAAGTAATACCTTGTTTATACAAAAATATTTCAAAATTACAAAAAAACAACTTGATGTAGTTTATTCTAAAACCCCTTTGGAGGATATTTTGGTAGAAAAAGCAGCTATTTTACTCTGAAATACTGCGTTTAGTTTTTTCAATACTTAGTACATCTGATTTTTTTAGTATGGATATGCCTGTTTTATTTCCTAAAATTTCAATCAAGATTACTTTGTCTGGAAATTCAAGTGACACTTTATTTTTTATTTTATCAGCTATTTTTGTAATGATTTCTTTACTTGACAAGTCAGAATTTCTTTTTTCTATGGAAATTCTATATGTTTCATCATCTAAAATTTGCTCAGATAATTCTGAGACTGTTTTTTCAATTTCATCAATTTGTGATTCAATAATTTTCTGAATTGGTATAATTCTTAGACAATATCTGACACTCCATGGTTCATCTAGAATCATTTCTTTGATTTTCTTTACAGTTTCTACGGGGTCAAGCTTTGTTTCAGCAGTCAATATTCCTGACATGCTTGTAATTGTAATTTTTGGTTCAGAATCTCCAAAATCATCTAAAATTGACATTAATTCTTCTTCTGTTTCTGGTTCCAGATGTCTGGCACATGTAATAATCAGATTCATGTTTTTAGGATCTCATCCTTACTCACAGATCCTTCTCGAATAATATTGACCTTTTCATTTTCTATCTCAATAATTGTAGATTCAGAATCACTCTGAATTGTACCTCCATCAACAAAAATATCATAATTTTGAATATTTTTGAAACATTCATCTGGATTTGTAAATGCTTTTTGACCAGAAATATTTGCACTAGTTCCAACTAGAAAATTACATTTTTTCAATAATTCTAAAGTACATTTATGATTTGGAACTCTGATTGCGATTTTATCATTTAGATTTAATGATTTTTTTAAATCCTCATCTTTTAATTTTAAAATAATTGTTAGTGGTCCGGGCCAAAATTTTTCAGCAATTTTTTTTGTAAATTCATCAAAAATCACAATTTTTTCTGCAATCTCTTTTGAATATGCTAAAACTGGGAAAAGTTTTGATACATCCCTTGATTTTATCTCAAAAATTTTTCTCACTGATTCTTTGTTGTACGGATTACATCCAATACCATATACTGTATCCGTTGGAAAAACTACAATTCCCCCTTCATTAATTATTTGAAAAGCATTCTCGATACCTTTTTTATCACAATTTACTTTCAATATTGATATGGTAATTTTTTCTTTAATTATTATTTACTTTTGAACAATTTTTAATAGTATCATCTTTACATTTGTCAAGTATGTCTTCTGAAAATGGCGAAACAGGTTTTGAAGATGATTTTGAAGATGAATTAGATGAATCTGATGAAACAGATGATTAGATACTTAAACCAAAATTGTCTGCAAAATTAGTAAATGAATAATATGCTTGAAGAAATTCTCTACCGTTTTGACTAATTTTATATTTATTTGAACCCTGTGAATCAATTCGTTCTAAAAGGCCTTGTGACACTAGAGTCTTTAAAATTCTTGAAATTCGAGAATGTGAAATATTTGCTTTTCTAATTAGATAAGTTACTGTTGCTCCATCCTCATCTTGAAGATCATCTCTAGTTGTAGCTAAAATATCTCCAATAATTTTCATATGTGTTCTATATTCTGCCATCTCTTGTTTGCATTATATGCTAATTTCTATGAGAGGGCATTGATATTTTCCAATATACCAAAAAGATAAAAGAATTTGACAAATTTCTAATTTTGAGCCTAGACTGAAATTATTTCAAATCCTCTAATGATTCATCATCAAATTCATCGTCTCCAAATTCTTCATCAAATTTTATTTTAGTTAGTGGGACTTTACTTACTGGAATAAACAATGCAATTAATCCTGCAATTTTAATTATCATTGATACCGGATACAGAACTGAATCTGGGAACACAAATGAATACCATCCTAAAAATTCACCTAACGCTAAGAATGCTAATCCTACAGCAACTGAGATTGCACCTTTGTTTTTATTTTCAAAGTATGATAACATTGTTTCAATGGCGCCATAAACTAACAAAATAAATGAAACAGATCTGAAAATATGTTCTAATTGTACAGATGAAACTAAGAATAATGGAAAAAATCCAACTGATCTAAAATAATTTGATTTTGGAAAAAATGATTTTATACTATGTGAAAATGCTATGAAAAAATATCCGACTGTTTGAATTACAATTCCTACAGTTTGAATCCATCTTTCTATATTTCCTGATTTTATAACAAAGTCTTCTACCATGTACCCTGCCCATATTACAAAAAATCCTGCACTAATTGAAAAAAATGCTAATGTTAATCTAAATAATGTTGGACTACCTGTATTTCTAAATCCAATTAATGACATTATTCCTATGGCAAGTCCTACCACAAATCCTATCAGATTGAGAATATTTTCTAGTAAAAATTCCAATTACGTTTAGAAACTCGTTAAACTAATTATTTTAATCTGATGAATGATTTCACAAAGTTGTTAATCCCATTCATCTAATGAACCCGCAGTTTGACCTTCAGTACTACCAGTATAGTCTCCAAGGATATCTGAATATTTTTGTTCATTATGTGCTACGAATTTAATATATTCACCATAACTCATATCCAAATCACAAGAACCACAAATAACAGAAGAAAAATCCATTGCTAATTCAGCACCTTCTTTACATTTTGGGCATTTTATCTTCATGCATATTTTTTGTCATTGTTAATTATTTACTTTACTTTCAAAATCTTGCTAATTATTGACTAGTTTCAAATCATATGAACACCATCATTAATGATGAATCTATTGAAATGATTTTTTAGATATTTTATACTCTAACTAATTTTGGCAAATTTCTAGCCAATCTGATTCTATTTTGTCTAATTAACTCACTTGGATCAATTTCACTAACTCCGGTACTGTTACATGATTTACATCCAAATTTATTCACTCTACCAGTTCCTTTACAATCCTCACATTGGATATCCATAATTTCATTTACTTTTTCGAGTTTATAACATGGTGTTCCAAAAAAATAAAAAGAGTCGATTATCTCTTGTTTTTATGAGTAGAACTTGCACAAAATGTAAGAATTCCATTCCAGATGATGAAGATCTCGGTGTTGTTGCATCAAAATATCCTACTTGCAAAAAATGTTGGGCTGAATGGAAAGAATATCAAATAATGGTAATGAATGAAATGAAACTTGACATGTCTATGCTCGATCATAGAAAATTATTAAAAAAACATGAAAAAATCTTTGTAGGTGTATTAACTGCTGAAGGTGAAGTAGTTGATTATTCAAATGAAGATAATCGAAATCCTGAAAAACCTCCAGAATAATTAAAATTTCAAGTGTTTTTTAGCATTATCTGGAATAACTAGTAAAAGTCTTCTTTTCTGTTCACTATCTAAATTATTAATAATTTTTTTGATTGTATTTGAGATAATCTCTTGTTCGTTTTCCTCTAATGTTAAAAATATCTCTAAAATCCCATCCAAATTGAATGTGATCAATTTTTGTGGATGTTGAGATATTTCAATAATATACGCAGAAAATAGGCCTTCTCTTTGTTCCTCTGAAAGAGTTGCTAAAATTTTTAGCCATGTTTTGAATAGTTTTGAAAAGTTTGGAAATGGAATTGTAGGTCCTGCTTCTAAGGCATTATTAATGATCTCTATTCTTTCTGGTCCTGATAATGTAAAAAATTCTACCATCCTTTTTTTCAAAATTGGATTTCTTAGAAAATCTGGAAGACTAGCCAAATTAATAATGATATTTCCTGCAAAATTTTCTCCTACCATAGATCTCAGAGAATTCCTGTTGGATATAAAATCATTTGAAAATACTTTAGCTTAAATAAACGCAATTCAAATTCTACAACATGACATCTACTGTAGTTGTTGGCGGATTTTTTGGAGATGAAGGAAAAGGAAAAATTATTTCATATTTAGCAATTAAAGATAATCCAAAAATTATAGTTCGTGGTGGTGCTGGTCCTAATGCTGGTCATACTATTAGAGATGGAGATAAAGTGTATAAGGTCAGAATGCTCCCAAGTGGATTTTTAAATAAAAATTCCAAAGTGATGATTGGCCCTGGTGTTGTAATTAACCCTGATGTACTTAAAAAAGAAATTGAGGATTTTGATGTAACTGGACGTTCATTTATTGATAAACACTGTGGAGTTATTGAAGCAAGTCATTTGGAGAGAGATTCTAAAGGTGAATTAAAAGAAAAAATTGGTAGTACTGGTTCTGGAACTGGTCCTGCAAATTCTGATAGAGCCATGAGAGTTTTGAAATTAGCAAAAGATTTTGATTCTCTATCTTCACTTGTAGTTGATGTACCTCTTGAGATAAACTCTGCAATTACTGCAAATGAGAATGTGTTAATTGAAGGTACTCAGGGAACGTTTCTTTCCTTATGGCATGGAACATATCCCTTTGTAACATCAAAAGATGTAACTGCTTCTGGAATTTGTGCTGATGTTGGTATTGGACCAACAAAAGTTGATGAAGTAATTGTTGTTTTCAAATCATATGTCACTAGAGTTGGTACTGGTCCACTTGATAAGGAATTATCACTAGAGGATGCAGAAAAGAAAGGATGGTCTGAATTTGGAACTGTTACTGGTCGTCAAAGACGTGCAGCTGACTTTGATTTTGATTTAGCTAGGCGTGCAATTATGCTTAATGGTGCAACACAAATCTCAATTACAAAATTAGATGTTTTATTTTCAGAATGTGAAGGTAAAACTTCCTATGATGAATTATCTGATGATGCAAAAGCATTCATAAAAAATATTGAAAATGAATTAAACACGCCTGTTACAATTATTGGAACTGGACCTGGTGTCAATGATGTTGTTGACAGAAGAAACTAGGCTCCAAAGTTTTGGATAAGTTTAATTTGATTATCTGCAGAAAATTCTCGTGGACAATTTACAAAAACCTGTTACTGATAAATTGCCACGTTATGTGCAAGTAAATTCTACTTTAGAATTTTCTAGACTCGTATGTGCACTAGAACGTGCACCTCGTGTATCTTTTTTACATGATTACAATGGTGCAAAAATTTTATCTGTACAAATGGATATTCTAAAAGAAAAACCAATTGTATATTATACTCCCCTAGAGAATAACGGTCATTACCTTTGTTATGGTCTAAAGGGTGGAAAAGAAGAATCTGATATTGTTAATTCTACATCTGATGCAAGTAAACTTTATTCTCCAATAATTAGAATCAAATCCCTTCCAAAAACACTGAAACCTGGAAATGGAACTCTAGATAGATATCAACCAATTGAACTAGAAGATGTATCTAGTCTTGCAAAACTCACTTGGGGTTTTGATGAAGTACCGTTCCCATTATTTTTATTCCCACATAATGATAAATGGCTTTTAGGAGTTTTTATGAATTTCAATGATGAGGGAACGTCCTACTATTGTCATGTTGTTTTAAATAATGATCCTGATAAACCATTCTTGAAATTCTCATCAACTAATGCCGCTGAACCAACTTTTGTAGAAAATCCATCTGAACACGGTTTTTCATATATCAAAATAATTAAATTAAGAGACACACATCCTCTCGTTGATTATGGTCACCTTCAAAACTAGACTCTCAAAGATTTCCAAAACTAATGGTAAGGTAATACTTGCCAATGATTATGACGCTTCTGTAAAAAATTTAGAAACAAAAACAATTCAAAATATTAAAAAATTACATCCATATCTCTGTGGAATTAAATTAAATTTTCATTTACTATTACCATTAAGTGGTAAAGAAATCATCAAAATTAACAAAACAGCTCATCAGTTTGGTTTACAGACCATTGCTGATATCAAACTAAATGATATTGGGAATACAAATCGAGTGACTGCAGAACATCTTTGGAATTTAGGATTTGATGCAGTAATTGCAAATCCTATCATGGGTCTTGATAGTTTGAAAAATCTAGTAAAATCTGCTCACAAAAATCAAAATGGTGTTATCACTTTGTGTCATATGAGTGCCCCTGAGGCTAAATTATCATATGATATGGAGATTAAAATGGGAAAAAAACAGCAACTGTACCAATTATTTTTGAATTGGGCATTAACTGCAAAAGTTGATGGAATTGTTGTTGGTGCAACTTTTCCAAAAATTATACAATACTGTTCTAAAAAAGCAGGGAAAAATTTGAGTATATTTTCTCCAGGTGTTGGCACTCAAGGTGGAGATGCCACTGAAGTAATTTCATCTGGAACAAATTATCTTATTGTTGGCAGAACAATATTAAATTCTAAAAACCCATCTGCAGTGGCAAAAGAATTACAACTATCCACTCTTTGATAGTAATGCTTGTGCTTTAGTTAATACTGTCTTTGCATTATCAAATGTTGTTTTCTCCATTGCAGAGTTGTAATCAGTCCAAATGAATCCTGAATGTTCATGTGAAATTATAATTTCTTCTGTTTTTGTTTCAGCTAAGAAAAATACTACCTTTTTTTGAACCAACTCTCCTTGATATTGGAAGTTATATTCAATCCATTCCTCAAAATTTTCTAAATATGTAACATCTGTAATTCCTGTTTCTTCTTGAGTTTCTCTTGTTGCAGTTTCATGTGTTGATTCTCCTTTTTCCATTTTCCCCTTTACAAAATCCCAATGCCCTGATGGGTAATGTAATAGTAAAAACATATTTTTTTCATTTTCTTTTCTAAATAGTACAATTCCAGCTGATGTTTCTTCAATCATTTCCCAATTCTCCTTTTTCTTTCCTGAAAAGTTCTGATTGCTCTCATCAAATCAATCTTTCTAAATTCTGGCCAAAAAATATCCATAAAGACTAATTCACTATATGCACTTTGCCACATTAGAAATCCACTTAATCTTTTCTCACCTGATGTTCGTAAAATCATGTCAGGCGATGATTGTGGTAAATATGATGTGTAAAGATTTGCTTCAATCTCTTTTTTATTAATCTCATCAACGGATAATGTTCCGTCTTTAATTTTTTCTCCTATTTTTTTAACTGCATCAACTAATTCATTTTGTCCCCCATATGCCAATGCAATATTTAGAAAATGATTGTCATAATCTTTTGTTGCAACATCTAATTTGGTTAAAATCTCTTTAATTGATTCAGGTAATAATTCAATTCTTCCAATACCAGTAACTCTCATTTTGCATCTGTGAATTCTAGGATCATTGTATAATTTTTCTAGTCTCATTCGAATTAATTCATAAAGATATTCCAATTCTTCGTCATTTCGATCTAAATTCTCAGCAGATAATGCATACAATGTAACAATTTTGATATCCAATTCTTCACACCAATCAAGAAGATTCTCAACTGCATCAGCTCCTTTCCAATGTCCTTTTTTTGGCATTCGTAAGTGCATTTTTGCCCATCGTCTATTCCCATCTAAAATTAATGCAACATGATTTGGAATATCCCCTGTTTGGATGTCTTTTTCTAATTTTTTTCCATATATTTTGTATAATCCTGATAATTGTAGAATTACTTCTTTTAATTTACTAATTTTTTATCACCTTTTGATACTAGAAAGATGATAGGCGATATCAGTGTTATTCAGAATTTTTCCAATGATTAATTCTAGTCTGAAACCATTTCTTGATCTTTGTGTTTTCTATATTTCTTAAAGAGAATTGTGGCTGAAATCAAGGTTGCTGCAAGTCCTCCCATTAATGGTGGAATCAAAGTAAGTGAATTATCATCATAAATCATAATATTTGTAAATTGCATAATTGTTGGATATAGCGCTCCTAAAACAATAATTCTTAAAATATCACTAATTTGTCTTGGAACTCCACCAATCCAATTACTAAGTAATGTTCCTGCAAATATTGAACCCATACCCATCCATAAAATTGGTAATATCCCTGCAACGAATTGTCCTATCACCATTTTATCTGTCATTAATTCAATTAGTTGTTTGTCTGTTCCAATTAGTTCTGGATCAATTGCACTAATTCCAGCTGGCACTGATGAAAGAATTAACAACACGCCTGCAACTGTTGTAAACATTCTGATAAAACCCATCGGCGTCGGTTTTGACCAACTAGACCACACTCTATCAATATCAAAAGCTCTAATCAAAAATGCTCCACCTAAAATACTTACAAGTACTGCAAATATTTCTGCAGTATAACCAAATACAGTTGCAACACCACCAATTAATAATAAAATTCCTGGAACTCCTAAAAAGAATTTAGAATATTTTGAATCATATGCAAGCATCTTTAGATATTTTCCAAATACTGCATACGAATACTCTACACTTCTACTTACTTTCATTACAACTCGTTGAACTGATACTACTGGAAGTACATTCTGAATAACTGGAATAACACTCTCATCATCTTCTCCATCTGAAACAATTACTGCACCATTTGCAGGAAATATTTCTAAGACTTTTTTAGTTTCTGCAAGAATTTTCTCATCTGCTTGCACTCCTCTATCTTGAACTCCTGCAACAGTAATTACTTCTACTTGATACCCTTTACTGATTAAATCCTCATACGTTTTGATTGCAGCAAAAATAGAATTTGAATCTGCATCTTCAGGATCCTCTAGTGCTAATCTCTGTGCTGCCTCAATACATGCATCTCTACCAACTACTGGTGTGACAATACCTGCTTTTTCACCCACATCATTATCTCTATCAATACAAATTACGACTAGTTTGTTTGCAGTAGACGCATTCACATCTTTTTCAACTTTTTTAGAGTGCTGAGACATTCTATTTTTATTACAGAATTCCTTTTTAACGATTTCCAACCCTTATGATTAGTAATTTTCGGTCATGAGGCTAGTTTGGTCTTAACTCATCTGATTTCTTAACTAGTTCTTTAATTTCTTCTTTTAATATCTTAATTTTTTGTAGTGTTTCTTCCATTTCCTCTCCAACACTTTCTTTTTCAATCAAACTTGCAGCCACTTTGGTTTCTATAATATATTCATTGAATTTTTTCAAAGCCTCCATGTATCCAATGTAACTTTCTTGCCATTCTTGTGGAGGTTTTGATGTAACAAATTCGCTAATTTGAGCTGTAACTTGGGATGTTGTAACATCTGCCACTATATCATAATCACTAGGAGAAATTTCACCGTCATGAAGATTTTGATATTCAATGTTAATTGATTCTTGTAAAACTTCATGAATATTTTTCACACCATCAATGTATCCTTCATAGTCTGATACAACAAATGTGGATTCACTGTCTTGTGGAATAATCCAAAAGAGAAAACTACCTCCAGTAATTACAGCTAAAATAATTATTGTAACTAGAATTCCTTTTTTTGATGCCATTTTGATACTTTACAATGAGGGAGGTTATAACTGATAATCTTTCTATAAATTCTCATTTACTTGTAAAATATTAGAAAAAACATACTTTAGATCAATTCAGTTCATAATTTTCTAAAAAATATCTTAATTTATTGAAATTTTTTAAAATTATTGTTTTATGAGGCATGAAAAAATTTACGCTCATCTAGTCTATAGTTAAATAATATTCACAGCCTCTGCCTAAATACCATCAAGTTTGATTCATTTTAGAATGGTTACAGCATATTGCGTAAAATGCAGAGAAAAAAGGGACATCAAAGATCCCAAAGAAACTAAACTAAAGAACGGACGTCCTGCCGTAAAAGGTACATGTCCTACCTGTGGAACAAACGTATTCCGAATTGGTGCAATGCCAAAAGAATAATCTAAAACAAATCCACAAGGCTCTTCTTTTTCAAAACCCATATAGGGTCAACTATACACTATTTTTCAGTGACTAAAGCCGAATATGAGTCTCTACTCAAACGTATTCAAGATAAACTAGGTGACTCTGATAATGAAACCACAGCCAGATTTGAATTACCTATAGTTGATGTAATGTGGGAAGGACAAAAAACTTTCTTGCGCAACTTTTCAGAATTCCCAAAGATTCTTCGTAGAGATCCTGATAAAGTTCTTCAATACCTCTCAAAAGAATTTGCAGTTCCAGCTGAACGATTAGGTGATAAAGCAATGTTTGTTGGAAGAAGGGCACCTGATGATTTTACACGATTATTCCAAATTTATGTAAAGGACTATCTTGAATGTCCTACTTGTAAAAGTCCTGATACAAAAATTCTAAAAGAAAACCGTATTTCATTTTTAATTTGTGAAGCATGTGGTGCAAAATCTACTCTAAAAGGTAAATATGCGTAATGCAATTTGCAGTACGAGTTAGTGATTACCAAAAGAAAATGATGCTAAATATTTGTGATGCTGATCTATTGGGGAAAAAAATTACTCAAGATGATTTAACAATGCACATTAGTGAAAGCTATTATGGTGAAAGATTTGTTGATGAAGAAGAAGCAGAATCCTTGTTGAAAACTTCATCAATAATTAATATGGCTGGAGCAGAAACTGTTTCTTTATCTATAAAACTTGGTGTGGGTTCTGAAAATGGAGTTAAAAAAGTTTCTGGAGTTCCTTTTTTAATAATTTTTAATATGTAGATGTTATTTGATTTCAATTTTGTACACATTTTTTATTCAAAGAGAAATCTCTTTTATCTAGTGGAGGCATTTTAATTCAATGACTGATATAATTAGTAGAAAATTAGAATCTAAAATTGATAATAAACTAAATTCAAAACGAAAACGAAAACATTTGGAAGATGGTTTTAAAAAAGGTAAAGTAATCAATGAAGTTTTAGACAAACGTACTGTAATGACACTTTACAAAATGATTACAGATCATGTTATTGCATATGTTAATGGAACTGTGAGTGCTGGAAAAGAATCAGTTCTATTTTGGGGTGTTGATGAGAATGATGAAAATGTTGCATTGAAAATTTATTTGATTAGTACTTCAAATTTTAAAAAACGTGAACCATACATTTTAGGTGATCCGAGATTTGCACATCTAAAAAAAGGTACAAAGAACCTTGTTTATTTATGGGCAAAAAAGGAATTTAGAAATTTGACTCAATGCTATGATGCTGGAATTCCAGTTCCTAAACCACGATATGTCACAAATAATGTGCTTGCTATGGATTTTGTGGGTGAAAATGGTGCTCCTGCCAAACAATTACTGACCTCAGAAGTAGATGAAAATGATTACACTCAAGCAATTTCGATTCTAAAAGATCTTTATCAAAAAGCCAAATTAGTTCATGGCGATTTTTCAGAATATAATATTTTCAAAACTGAAAATGGTTTGATGGTTTTTGATCTTGGATCTGCAGTTGATCTTAGACATCCAAATTCTCATGAATTTCTTAAAAGAGATATTAATAACATTACAAGATTCTTCACTAAACGGAGAATTCCTGTTGAAGATTCAAAAAAACTATTTGAGGAAATTACAAAATGAGCTATGAGAAATTACTTCGTATTCCAAATGATCGAATAGCAGTTTTAATTGGAAAATCAGGTTCAGTAAAATCTAAAATTGAAGAGTTGTGTTTTGTTGCTTTAGATATTGATGGTGAAACTGGTGAGGTTTTAATAAAATCAATTGGTGATGTTGAAAAAATGCAACCATTCAAAGCAATGGAAATTGTTACTGCGATTGGTAGAGGTTTTTCACCTGAAAATGCTTTGACTTTGTTAAAAGGTGAAAATACACTACATGTAATTGATCTCAGAGAATTTGCTGGTAAATCTACTGCAAATATTGAAAGGATAAAAGGGAGAATTATTGGAGAAGGTGGGAGAGCTAGACGAAACATGGAAAATCTTAGTAGTACACATATCTCAGTTTATGGTAGAACAGTTTCAATTATTGGCGATGCAAGTAAATTACGATTAACAGTTGATGCAATTTCTGCAATTTCTAGTGGAGGTATGCATGGTGCAGTTTATGATAAACTAGAAGCTGCAAATAGAAGAACCAAAAAAGAAAAAATGCAATTATGGGAAGATCAAGATGTCTTCTATTAAGGAAAAATTTAATCAAATTTCACCTAGTGAATTCTTTTACAGCAATCGTGATTTAGCTGGATTTAGTAATCCTACTCGTTCTCTTTACACTGCAGTCAGAGAATTTGTTGAAAATGCATTAGATGCATGTGATCAAAAAGGGATTCTTCCAGACGTTCATTTAACAATCAAGGCTGTAGATCCTGAAAAATCTGATCCTAAACCCTATATTTTGACTGTAAAAGACAATGGCCCTGGAATTGATGCTGAGCATATTCCCCTTGCTTTTGGAACTGTACTTTATGGTTCAAAATTTGGACTAAAACAAGCTAGAGGAATGTTTGGTCTTGGTGCAACTATGGCAATTTTGTATGGACAAATTACAACAAACAAACCAGTAACTGTAAAGAGTTGTGCAGATGGACAAACCCAAAACCAATTTGAAATATTATTAGACATTCAAAAAAACAAACCAGTAATTGTAAAACACATTACAAAAGATGCTGCAAAAAAAGGACTCTCTGTTAGTATTTGTTTAGAAGGTGATTATTCTAAAGCAGGAAATAAAATTAGAGATTATGTATATGAGACTTCTTTGATTACTCCTTATGCATCAATTACTTTTGATGATCCAAAAGGACAAAAATTCAGCCATCCTAGATTTGTAAAAGAAATCCCTCCACCCCCAACAATAATTCGACCACACCCACATGGAATTGATGTGGAGAGAATTAGACGTATGATTGTGGAATCTCAATTTGAAATTCCAACTATCGATGATGTAATGATTGAAAAAGTTAGAAAAGATTTAGGATTATCCAAGAAGACTCTTAGTTTTACATCAATCATGGATAAAGCAAAGAAAAAATGGAAAAATCTTTCACGACAAGTTAGAGTGGTAATTGCTTTGATGTCTTTTCTAAAAATGGATTTTGAAAAACTAAACAAAATTAGAATTGAAGACCTTGATATCCCAAACAAAAAATTATTTTATTGGGATTTTGGTGACTCTCAATCAAAATCAGTTGATATGGATTCTGATAGTCAATATTACAAACAATTAACCAATACTGTTCAAGGAGAACCTCTTACTACATTTTTAACAAAAAGATTTCAAAGAATTGGTCCAACAACTGCTGTGAAATTTGCAGAATTTGCAAAATTCAAACCTGAAAAACGAATGGGTACTCTGACAAATCAAGAACTAGTCAATCTTAGTGATGCACTTCAAAAATTTGATGACTTTATGGCGCCTGATTCTAGTTGTTTGGCCCCCTTAGGTGCAGAACCATTAGAAAAAGGAATCAAAAAATTCTTCAATCCTGACTTTACTGCTGTAGTTCAACGCCCAGCTTCTGCATATTCTGGATTCCCTTTCATAATTGAGATGGGTATTGCTTATGGTGGTGATATCAAATCTGGAGGACCACATGTTTATCGATATGCAAATCGAATTCCTTTACTTTATGATGAGGGAAGTGATGTAGTTTTAAAAGTTGTACATGATACTGATTGGGGTAGATACAAAGTAAAAGGCGAACCGCCATTCATTATTGTATCTCATATTTGCTCTACTAGAATTCCATACAAAACTGCAGGAAAAGAAAATGTTGCAGATAGACAAGAAATAGAGCGAGAATTAAGATTGGCATTACAATTCTTGTCACGAAAACTAGCATCATTTATGTCAAAAAGAGGCCAAGCTGAAATGGCAAAAAAGAGAGCTAATCTCTATGCAAAATATATTCCAATGATTGCAGAATTTTGTACCGAACTTTCAGGAAAGAAAAAAGAACCAAATTTCCAAAAAATATTAGATGCAGAAAAAGCTGCTCAACCAAAATTAATACCGGAGGAAAAAGAAATTGAAAACAAGTAAAGTAAAAGAACAAAAAAGAATTAAAGAATTAAGCAAGAAAGCTAATGAAAAACAAAAGACTGTTCTTGAGATGCTTAAAGGTCATGGTGCAAAAATATATGATGATTTAGATGGTGGACAATTTCCAAAATTTTCTATTCCTAGTAGATCTGTAAGTAACATTGTTTATGATAAAAAATTAAGACAATACATCTTAGGTA
>Ga0209992_10001845_pt1 | contig 20962 bp, 19 predicted proteins | sample 2SBtaG_2_FD_182564 | JGI IMG/M metagenome (GOLD analysis project Ga0209992, IMG submission 182564) | Deep subsurface microbial communities from Kolumbo volcano to uncover new lineages of life (NeLLi) - 2SBTROV12_ACTIVE470 metaG (SPAdes)... | ecosystem: Environmental > Aquatic > Marine >... | reverse complement strand
AAAGCAAGGGACGAGCGGCTATAAGAAATCCACATGGGAAAAGAAGACCAATTGGAAAAAATATCAAACAAGAATAATGAGCATTGCCAAGAAAGCCAATCTGAAGTTTGAAGAAGCAGAACCTAAGTTAACCGAAGGTCTAGTCAAATCAATCTCAGGGTTGCTATAAAAATAACTTAAAAATAAAGAGGTAGGTAAAATGACTAGAGTAAATGGGATAATTACAGAAGACGTGCGAGTGAAAGCAATCAAAGAAAGTCCAATAGAAATAGGAGCGTGGATCAAGATTCAGCAAGAAGATGGTAAAGAATGCTCTGGACTGGTCTGTAACTACGCAAGCCTCGAGTATTGTTATTTGCATGAGGACGAATTAGAGAGAGGCACATTAGTAGAGATAACGGGTATAATGCTATCTAGACAAGATAACGACTTCATGATCATAGATGAAGGAGTTGGAATTAGGATTTTAAATTAGAAGAAAAAAAATTAAAGAGGTAAAAGAAATGGCAAGAAATAAAAATAAGCAAAACATAGAAATAAAATCAGAAGAGAGCCTTACAGTAGATACAAGGAAGTCTGGAGGAATTAATGTAGATGGTAATCTCAAAGTAAATTCTCAAAAAGATTTAACAATAATAGGAGATGGAGAATCATCTGAAGAAATTGATAAAAATATAAATAAAGCAATAAAAGAGGCGATCAAAGGATTTGAGTACAAAGGATTGATAGATATAGATAATCAGGAAATAGAGAAGTTAATTTTACTTACAAGTGCTGCAGGAGTGAAGGAGATATCCGAACTTAAAAAGTCTGATATAGGTAAAATAAAAGCAATAAGTGAGGCATTAGAATTTAAATTTAAAGCTCTTAGCAAGGAAGCAATAGAGGCGTTAGTTTACATATTAAATAAAGAAGGACTCAAGAAAGCAGAAAGTCAGCAAGGATGGTTATCATGGGCTATAGAAGGGAAGGAAGCCGCATTTAAAGAAAAGTTAGTAGAAATAAAAAATAAAATCAAAGCACTTGGATATAATGATGTACTGGATTTTGAAGAAGAGAGATATGACGAGCTGGATAAATTGCTAGGGGAGCATGGTAAGAGTTTTGCAAATATAAGGTTAGAGGAATTAAAGAAGTTCAGTAAATTATATAAAAGTTTTGGATACGATTTATCTAAGGATGCATCATATAAATTGAAAGAATTTGGTGCAGCAGTAAAAGCATTTGGAGTATTGCCATTTGAGGTAAGTGCGGTAGAGGAGAAAAATATCAAAGCAATAGAAGAGGTAAATGGTAATAAAATAGGAGATTTAAGCGAAGGGGAGATTGAGAGTCTTACGGAGTTAAGTACCAAATATGGCCTAAATATAAAAAATTATATTAATTCCAATAATTTTGAAAATGATTATAAAAAGCTAAAAGAAAGCTATAAATCGTTAGGATTTTTAGAATTAACTAAGATAAGGGAAGAATCAAAATTATGTATAGCAGATTTAGAGACATTAAGTAGCAAGAGTAATAATTTAGAAAAACTGACATCAACTACAAAATTAATTACGCAATTTGTACCGAAGTTAGAGGAAATGGAGTTAGCTGATTGTAAAAATTTATATCACTTTTTAAAACCTATTCAATTTGAAGTGGGAGATGAGAGGGAGGTTAATTTTAAAGCCGAATTAATAATCTCAGTAAGCAAGAAATGCAAGTTAGATTTTGAGGAGGAAGTAAAGTCAAAGGTAACGGGTAAAATAACTGAAATATTAGCAAATTACGCAAAAGCAACAATTTGCGAATCAAGTAAAGAAGATCCAGAATGTAAAAATATAAATGAGGAGGCATTTAATGATATAGAGGTGATTACAAATGAAATATGCCATCAGTATCATGAAGATTTATGAGAGGCATTTTATCAATAAAAAAACAAAAAATAAATCAATTTAATAATAAAAAAGGAGTTAATAATGAATAACAATATAAGTCAAATAAATGAAAAAAGTGACAATAAGAGTGCAAATAAAGGAGTTTTGCAAAAATTAACCAAGACAAGTAAATATTTACCACTTTTTTTATTGGTAGGTGTAATGGTATTTGTCCCTGAAGTATATGCAAAGACAGGAGATACAAAGGTATTTGAAGATGCCACAACAAAAATACTAGGCTGGGTAACAGGAGGATTTGGTAAATTACTTGTTGCAGTATCAGTTATATTATCGGTAATCATGGGAGTAGCGGGATTTAAGTGGCAACAAATCATGTTACCGTTGGTACTAGGATTATTACTTGGCTCAATTAATGGAATAGTTGGATTGTTTTTTTAGTAGATATGAAAGAAATAAAAATACCAAAGACATTAGATAATCCACCAAGAGCAGCTGGCATGCCACTTGATTCAGTATTAATTGGAGCAGTGACATGGCTGTTGTTCTTTGTATTTAATGTGACATTTATAGGAATAATTGTTGGATTAAGTAGTGGGTTAATTTACCAAAGGTATAAAAAGAGGTCAATTATAAGAAGAGTGGCAAGGGTATTGTATTGGTATTTGCCAGCAAGTATTAATCCAATAAAACAAGGGGCTATGGGACATGAAAGGCAATTAAGAATAAAAGGAGAGGTAAATGGAAAGGAGGCTTAAAGTAGAGAGAAATCTGTTTATTGTAGGATTTATAATAATGGTAATAAGCAATCTTGTATTAGTGATTTGTTTATATAGAGGTGAGAGTACAACAATATTGGTGCCAAGTATTGAGCAGAGATTGGAAGTGAGCAGTAAGAGTGCATCAAGTGAATATTTAAAGTTAAGAGCGCAGGAGATTCATTTTTTAATATTTGGAATGAATAAAGAGAATAGTAAGAGGGTTAAAGAATTATTGCTTGCAAGTATAGATAACGAAGCAAGAGAAGGGTTTGCGAAGCAGATAGATGAATATGCACTTAATATAGAGAATAAGGGCTATTATTATAACTTTGCAGATATCGTTGAATATGGAATGAATAATAAGAATTTAGTTGTAAAAATATCAGGATATCTGGAAACATTTATCGAGGAAGAAAAGATAAATAGAGAATATAAAAGTTATAAATATGAATTCATAAATAGAGGAGGAAGAGTGTTGCTACATTCATTTAAAGAGGTGCTAGAAGATGAGTAATAAGTTAGTAAATATAATAAAGATAGCGTTGATGCCAGCAATTATTGTAATAGCATCAAGTGATATTACATATGCCAAAGCAATATATAAAAACCACATAAATGGTGAGAGTGTTGATATATACGCAAAAAATAACGAGATACTAGATTTAGTATTATCAGAAAAAGAAATAAATAGGATAAGTTTTGAAGGGGAGAAAGTGAAGGGGCTTCATTATACAGATGGAGAGATGGAGTTTAGTATAGAGGAAGGTGATTTATATATAAAAATAAAAACAGAGAAGCCGGTTAATTTTTTCATAAAAATGGAAAGTGGGAGGACGTATCAAATGCTGGTGATAACATCAGATACACCCTCAGCACAGTATTTTATAAAAAAAGGAGGGGGTAAGTCAAGAGTAGAGTCAAGCAACAAAGCAAAATCACAAAAAGCGGTTACAAAGCCTTTGAATCCCTTAAGCATAAATAATAAGAGGATAGAAAGCCAAGTCAAAAAGGAGCTCAATAGTTACGAGGGAGAAATAAATAAAATTTTGAGTGTGGCAGAAACAGGTAAGAAATATATGGGATATGAGCTAAAGAGGCGGAATAAAAAAATATATTTAAGAACAAAGTATAACGGCGTTAGAGAGGTAACGGAGGGCAATGGGAGAATAAAAGGAATAGAAGGCAAAGAGGTACTATCAGTTAAAGGTAAGGGACTAATAGGCTATAAAATTGAGATTTTAAATAACAATCAATTAGATACAAAGATAAAAGCAGAATATTTTGAAGGAAGTTATGAAAATGTGGTTGCCACCTATGTAGAGAAAGAGATGTTAGGAGCAAAAGAAAAAACAAACTTATATATAGTGAGGAAATTATGAAGATATCGGATGATTTAGAAAAAAATAAGGAAAAAGGCAATGAGCAAGCAAAAAGCAATGAAGCAGAGCAAAAAAAACTCCTAGATGGAGAATCAGCTGCAGAAGTTGTTGAAATAGCAGTAGAAGCAGAATCAAATGTAGATGCAAAAAATGATGATGAACTAAGTATAAAATCAAATCAAAAGCCAAATAAAGAATCTAGTGTCAAAAAAGAGGATTTGGGTGAGGTCAGTAGAAGCCAGCAAATAAAAAGCAAAATAAAAAAACAGTTTATAAAATATTTTATTGCAAATACAGGTGACAATGAGCAGAACAAGTTAAATCAGAAGCGTTTTGGATTATTTATAGGGTTCATTGTATTAATTTTAGTATTGCCAGTATTTTACGGTATTACTCAGAAGGCAGAAGAGCAAAGTGCAAAATTACCAGATAATCAGGGATTTGAGTTTCAAAAGCTAACAGAAGAAGGAGCGAGTTATGAAGATAAATGGATAAAGGGAGCAAGGAGAGAGATAAATGCGGTAAAAGAGAAGGCGGATGCGGTAGAGCAGCAAACAAAGGCAATTACGGATAATTTAGATAAGACGAAAATTAGTAAAGAAGAGCTAACTGAGTTGCTAAGAGAGCAGAAGAAGGCTATAGAATCAGAATTTGAAAAAAGAATAGCAGCTGAGGCAGAAAAGCTAAAAAAAGAGCAAGAGGGCAGGGTAAAAGAGGATCCAGGCGGGCATATAAATTACTCGGGAGTACCAGAGAAAGTAAGTTATGAATTTGGCAAATATATTCCAGCAGGTTCACATGCCAAAGCAGTGTTAATATCTGGAGTTGATGCGGGGATTGGAATAACAAGTGAAGCAGATCCAAGACATGTACTAATGAGAGTGACAGGAACAGTTACATCTGCTGGATTTGGAGTAAATAATTTAAAAAGCAAAGTACTTATAGGATGTATAATACAAGGACAGGCTGTAGGGGACATATCAAGTGAGAAAGCGTATATAAAGCCAACGGTAATGACATGTGCAAAGAAGCCAAATATAGTAATAGAAATTCCAGTTAAAGGATACATCATATCACAAGGTAAAAGTGGGGTGAGGGGGAAGGTAATATCAAGGGAAGGAGATTTAGTGTTAAAAAGCTTTTTAAGTGGAGCTATTTCAGGACTGGGTGGAGGTATATCACAGAGTATGAGACCGAAATACGAGATGACCAGTAGTTCATTGGTAGGAGAGAAGCAATCGTTGAAGGATATATTAGGAGGCGGTGCGGCATCTGGGGTAGGAAGTAGTTCAGAGAGGCTTAGTGATTATTTTATAAAAAAAGCAGAGCAATATCAGCCAGTAATTAGCATAGATGAAGGAACAATAGTTGATATAGTATTCCAAGAAGGATTTAGTATGGAGGAAGCAAGCAATGAGAGCAAATAAAGCAACAAGCAAAGCTATAATTAAAAAAGTAAGTTTAGCCAGCGTAATAGCGATGGGATTATTACTTTCAGGCTGTGCAAAATACGGAGGTGATTGGGATTGTGGGACTGTAAAAGGCATAGGCTGTTCATCAATTGAAGAAGCGGAGAGGGTTGCAAGAGATCAGATATTATTAAATACAGGAAGTGGTACAAAGAAGAAAATAAAGATAAAAGAATATTACGAAGGATTCAAGAAAGTCCCTGAGAGTATGGTAGAGGTTAGGTGATGCAAGAATTCATCAAAGATATTGGTTGGGGTGCAAAAAGCTTTTTCAAAGATATGAAGAGCGATATAAGAGAGATCTTTGAGAATAAGAAAAAGAAGCAAAAAAACAACAGGGAAAAAGCAGGAATAGAGGATTATTTACCATATGATAGGTATGATATGGTCAAGGGGATATTTTATAACAAGGAGAGTATAGGATTTATATTAAAAGTAAGTCATTTTTCAGGGATAGGAGAGCGAGAGGAGGAGAAATTAGAGATTTTTTTTAATTATGACACGCCATCTGAGTGCTATATAGAGGTAATAAATTATGCGAGTCCAAAGATAGGATATATAACGGATAATTGGGAAAAGGTTGCTAAAGGTAATCCATTATATGAGAAATTAAGCAAAAAAAGAGTTGATTATATCAATAGTGGAAATTGGAGAAATATACTAGGGAATAGAGGAGCGTATATATTTAGGGATTATGAATTATATTTTGCGGTATCAGTAAAGAAAGGAATTGATTTAGGAGTACTGACATCATTTAAGGAGAAGATGCAGTATAGCTTAGAGAATTTAGGGAGTAAAGTAACATTGGTTAATGATGTTGGACTTGCGGTATTTTTAAGGGAGTTCTTATACCCTAATACGAGTCCGCATATAACAAAGATAGAAGTGAGAGAGGAGCGCATTGTAGATTATATAACAGGTACTTCGGCAATAACAGCAGAAAAAGATTCTCTTAATATAAAATCAAATAACAAAGAAAGCACAGAAAAGTTTAAATATCTAATATTTGAAATAACAGAATATCCAGATAAGTGGAGCATGGAGCAATCTGGGAATTTAATGGAGCATTTTGAGCATGGAGTGAGGATGCCATTTCCATTTTTAATTAGGTATGGGGTGAAGTTTTTAGATCATGATAGCTCAAAAAGAAAGGCAAATAGGATAAGAGCGACAAAGATAGTGCAAAATGACGCAGGAAGAGTTGCGACATTTGTGCCAAAGATGATAGAGGAAGGAGAGGAGTGGGATTATGTGGCTGGATGTTTGGATAAAGGACAGAGGCTTGCGAAGGGAGTAATGAATGTGATTGCAGTGATAAAGGAAGGAGAGGATGAGGCATATGCGGCACAAGGGATAAAGACGCATTTTTCAGGATTAAATTTTAAGATAGAGCAGATAAAGTATGAGGTGGTGAATGGATTTATAGCGAGCATGCCATTTGGATTTTCTCATTATTTTGGAAGTTTGGAGCAGTTAAAGATAACTGGGACGGTTACATCTGAGGTGGCAAAGAATTTAATGCCAGTATTTGCAGATCATGGGAATACAGCATCCCCTCTTATGCTGCTTGGTGGCAGGAGAGGTCAGTTATTCTATTATGATAATTATACGAGTAAGGAAAACTTTAACATGGTTGTAATAGGAAAGCCTGGAAGTGGTAAGAGCACATTTTTAAATGAGTTAACAGTATGCACCTTGAGATTGGGAGGACAGGTAGTTACTCTTGATGATGGAGCTAGTTCAAAGAATAGCTGTTTAGTGCAGGAGGGAACGCATATAGATTTTGAGACTGGAGAGTTATGTATTAATCCATTTAGTTTTTTTATAGATAAGGGGAGCATGAAGGATTATGCACAAGATTTTGAAGAGCCATTCATAGAGTTAGTGACAAGTGTATTATGCATTATAGTGGGTGTAGATACGAATTTAATATCACCTGAGAATACTATTTACCAGACGATTATGAGGAATGCAATAGTTGCAGTTATGGATAAATATGGAAGAGAGGGTGGATTCAAAGAAATTGGGACGCAACTGAAAGAAAACCCATTATGTAGACCAAAAACAGATGAAGAAATAGCGGATAGGATATCATATGCGCTTGAGGTGTATTCAACTGGTAAATCAGCACATTATTTTAATGGGAAGAGCACACTTAAAATAGACAATATGCTTACAGTATTTGAATTTCATAAGATAAACAGCAATAAGGTGCTAAAGAATGCAACACTTATGATGGTGACATTTTTGGTATATTCCAAAATGTTTAAGAGAGAAAGAAGAATGGCACTAATTATAGATGAGGCATGGCTGTTGTTACAGCATAACGGTATGAGTGGATTCATGAGAGAGATAGCTAGAAAAGCAAGGAAGTATAGTGGGTGTTTGGTGATAGCAACACAGAACTATTCAGATTTTAACCCAGAATTTAGTAAAACAGCACATGAAATATTACCAAATTGTGATTGGAGGATATTACTTGGAGCAGATAATAGTGTAGATAAGGAGCTTAAAGCATTATTTAGTTTAAATCATACCCAAATTAACCTGTTAAAAACAGTGAAAGCTGAGAAGGGATTATATTCAGAGTATATGATATGTCATAAAGAGGGAGGGAGTGATATAGCGAGATTATTCCTAGAGCCATTTTCGCAGGGGTTGTATACATCAACGGCAGAGGATGTGAAGCTACTTGAGGATTATAAAAAAGCAGGTATGAGTGTGGAAGAGGCGGTAGAGCTGCTGGTATCTGGGGGGAAGAAATATGTTATTTAATTGGTTTAAACAAAAATGGCAAAGCCTGACAGATGATCAAAAAGCAATTATCATTTGCTATACTATTGGAGCAATTATTGCAGCTTTATTTATTTTTATTATTGTAGATAAAGCCTTTGGCAAGGATTTTGGAGTGCAGGGACATAGATGGGAGATAGCAGAAACTGATATACTTGAGTATATAGAGAAAAAGTTAGTAGCGGTTGACATAGAGAAGTTAAAGGAAGAAATGATTAAAAAAACAACTGAGAGAGTAGAAGAGCCAGAGCCAGTGAGTGGGATCGTAGATGTGATTTTTGGTAAAGCGACTAAGTATTACTACGATCCCAGTTATATTGTACCAGAAGATATATATGATCATAAAGGGAATTTAATATATGAGGCAGGATATAAAGTAAATCCACTGGAGCAAGTGCCGCTTAGAGAAAGATTAATATTTATAAATGGCAAAAATGAAAAGCAATTAGAGTATGCGATGAGGAAGAGAGAAGAATACGGAGGTATGGCAAAGATAATATTAATAAGTGGAAGGCCGCTTGATATTCAAAGGAAAAATAAAGTATGGATATATTTTGATCAGCAGGGAGTACTTACAGCAAAGTTTGGAATTAAAGGAGTACCTGCAATAGTAGAGCAAGCAGGTCTTAGACTTAGAATTATAGAAATAGGTGAGGAAGAGTGGAGCAAATAATTAAAAGCAAAGCATTAAATTTAAAGGGAGGCCGTTGCGAGCGAAAATATATAATTCATGGAAGTAGGGAAATGAAAGAAGAGCCCGCAAAGACCTCATATGAGAAAAATACAAAAAGAATTATAATTTATCTAGCGCTAATAGTCATTATATTTTTGCAAAGTATCCCAATAAGTTTATACGCAGGTGATAGTAAAGCAAAAAGATGCAAAGGGGAATTTATTAACCCAATAACTGATGTGTGTTGGGAGTGTTTATTCCCAATTACTATAGGGAGCATAGAGCTCAAGGGGAGTGATAAGCCAGATACAAAGAACCCAAGCTCACCAGTATGTGTATGCATGAAGAACAATTTACCAGTTCCTGGGATTACAGGTGGTTTTTGGGAGCCAGCTAGAATGACAGATATAAGTGCTGAGCCATATTGCTTTGTGAATTTAGGAGGAGTAAAGATGGATATGGGGTTTGAGAGAGGATATGGTTCGAGACCAAAGGCAACAAGTGGAGAATCAGCAAAAGTATATGTGCATTACTACATATATCCACTGCTACTGATGTTAAATATATTTACAGATGTAATATGCTTGGAAAGGGTGGGATTTGATTTATTCTGGACAACGGAGCTTGACCCGACATCGGATGATGAGTTGTCGTTGTTGATGCATCCAGAGGCATTTTTATTTAATAATCCAATATCACAAAGTGCATGTGCGGTAGATTGTATAAAAACATCATTACCGAAATTATCGTTACCTATAGATAGTTTATTTTGGTGTAATGGATGTCAGGGGACTTTTTATCCGATGAATGGCTCAATAAATTATCATAATGGTGGTGTATCAGATGCATTATCTGCAACTGGAAAGATAATAGCAAAAATGCACAGAAGTGGGCTTGGAGCAAATACAAGTGGTACGAGTAATAAAGCATTATGTAAAAAAGTAATAGCACCAGTAATTAAGAAATCTCAATATCGTTATCAATTAATAAACCCAGATAGCAGTAAGACCTGTTATCCACTTGGTAGTTCAACTACTAAATTTGAAGCAGGAAAGGAGATACCTATAACACGTGAAGATTTTGGATATTTAATATGGCAAAAAAGAAATTGTTGCATCTTATAGGCTGCATAAGCCTAATTATTGTTACTACAGTTAATATAAAGGCTGTGGTATATGGTGATATGGGTGATAATATCAGGCATAATAAGCAATATCATGATGAAATACAAAATAGCCTCAAGAAATCAGGGATTTTGGAGGAGCAGAAGAAGATAGCAAGAGAAGTGAGCAAGAAAGTAAAAAAAGAGAGAGATCAATATAAGGGTTACGGGAATTTACAAAACTTCTCAAGAGGAGAGAAACTTGAAAATGAAAAGTTAGCGGATGAGGTATTTAAAAAAGTTAAAATTGAAGAAGATGTATATAAAAAAATATCTAAAAATGTAGAGAAGAAAGTAAAGGGAGAAGAGGAATGGGCTAAGAAGGCGGTAAAAGATGCAGAGAAGTCAATTTATGCATATAGTCAAAACAGACCAAAAAGTAAGGATAATGAGGAGTTAGAAAGTTATTTAGAAGGATACAGCCAGATATTAAAAAGCAATAAAACAGATCAAACATTGGGTGATGGTCTTTACATAGCAGTAAGTTTATCTATGCCACAAGAATTACTTGTAAGTTTGCATAATCAGGCAAGAGAGAGGGGAGGAAAATTAATAATGAGAGGATTAAAAAATAATAGTTTTAAAGAGACAATATCTGCAATTAAGGAGCTTTCAGAAAATGGTATAGTAGTAGATATAAATCCAAAAATCTTTAGGAGTTATGAGATTAAGCAAGTGCCGACCTTTGTTTTAATCAGAGATAGTAAGTCAGATATAATGTCTGGGAATGTGAGTTTGGGATATGCACTAGAAGAATTTAGGAATAAAGGTGAGACAAAATGGAGGTTGGATAAGTGATTGGTAAGTATAGAGGTATAATAAAGATACATGTATTTACATGGGCACTGATAGTGACGATTAATGCATTATACCCAATTATTGTAATAAGTGAGGAAGTTGTAAGTGAAAGCAGCTTAAGAAGGTATAAAGATGATGCTAAGAAAGTGGCGCAAGAAATGTCAGAAGGTACGATAAGTCAAATGTTTGAGAATGATTTAGAGAGTGGTAAGGCCAGTGTTCTTAAAAAGAATATGGCGCATTATCAGGGGGAAAATGTACCTAATGCTGGATTGGATATTAAAAGAGCTAATGATCAGGGAGCTGTAAGGAGGGGGTCTGGAAAAAACGTAAATAAAGCGAAATGTGGAGCTGAGAATTGTGAGCTTGGGAGTATATTTAGTTCATCAGCAATGATGGATAGAGAGGTTAAGATGGATGAGGCTGGATTTAAAAGAGATGAGGAAGGGAATATAATTGATAATAAGGGATATATAGATAAGGCAAAGAAGATAGCTAAAAATGCAGCAACAAACTTTGATTTTATCAAAGGGGAAGATATGAGATGTAAAGATATAGAGAAATTAAGGAAGATAAAGATAATGGAGAGTTGTGATCAATATTATGATGTGGTTCATAACACATGTCCGATTAATCAGGTTGTTGAGATAGACCCAAGATATGTATATCAGTGCAGTAAGAAGCGAGATGTGAAGGAAAAGATATGTGAGGAAAAAGTTATAATGGACAGCATCGGATGTGAATATAAGGCAGATTGTGGATATGATGCAGGTGGAATGGTGAAGGGAAGTATAGACGGAAATATATTTTGGAGAGCAAATTACCCAAATTTATATTTGGGGACAATAGATAAAGTACGAGATAGTGGCAGATGTCATATAATTGATAAAAATATAAATTTTATAGTAAAGAATAAAGGTGCGATAAAGGAATTTAGAGTAACCAATATACAATATAGTGATTGGATTAGAATATCAGTAAACGGAGTGCAGGTACATAATGATACAGGCGGCAGTGGGTCATTTTGGAGAGAAAGAAGTTGGCATGGAGGATATGGTGAATTCACAAATTTACATTCAGGAAGTGTAGTGAAAACATGCAACACAAGAGTATTTTATAACACGAACCCAAACGTGGATTTAGTACCGTATTTAAGGGATGGGAATAATACCATTAGAATAGAATTGGCATTTGGGAATAGTGGGAGATTATATGTTGAGTTAAGAGCAACTCAATATTGTTGTAGTAGGTGGAAAGAGCCAAGGACGGAGGTTAAATGCAGGTACGTAGATTAGTCTCAATTCTAGTAATGTTTGCTATTTTAATGCAAAATATTGTAGTAACCATGTTGCCACCTATTATGTGGGTACAAGCAGTAAATGCATCAGAAAATAGCAATGATAAGAATTTGGAAAAATCTAGATTTGAGGAAGATGAATGTGAAATTACAAAAGAGAAGCAATGTATTGATTATAGCACAAAAACAATAGAAGGATTCCCAGTCACAAGATGTTGGAAATATGAGGAGGTATCAAGATGCGTTGGGCGTGAGAAGAATTATTGCCAAACATTTGAAGATAACAGGGGGTGCCAAGAGCAGCATGGTAAATGTCTAGAGCAAGCAAATGTGAGTAAGATGTGCAAGAACTTTGAGAAGAAATTTAAATGCGGAGATAAACTTGAAGAAAATGCCGAAGTGAAGCATGTAGATACAGAATATTTGGTTAAAAGAGATGAGCGAGATTTATCAAATTGTACAGAAAGTGATCTTAAAAACTGCGTTATAGAGCATGAGCAATGCTTAGAGCCAGCAGAGACAAGAAATATCAATGGAAAGGATGTATATAAAGTGTGCTGGAAATGGGATAGGAAATATTATTGCAAGCAAAATAGCTTTATAGATGAATGTGAGGAATTAAAGGAGAAATGTAAGGAAAAATCAAGAGAATGCATACATAAAAATGAAAAAGGAGATTGTGAGCATTGGGATGTCAACTTTGAATGTGAAGAGGAGAGTAGGGAAAAGATAGAGTGCATAGGAGGAAGATTTTGTATTGGCGGAATATGTGATACTCACGAGAGATTTCGTCCTAATAACTTTGGAGAAAATATAGGCACGTTGATAGCCCTTGCGAATATGAAGAAACAAGGGATGGAGGGTTGTAAATGTCCTGAAGGGAAGGCAGAGTGTAATCCAGAAGATATAGCTCCAAAGGATTGCAAGTTTTTTATAGGAGATGAGCATAAATGTCAGAAATTCAGGGGACAGTGGATATCATATGCGATAGCAGCAGCATCTATATATATGACATGGGGAGCTATCCCAATTGGGATAAACCCAATGCAAGGAATAGGGGCTTTTGGAACAAAGCTAGGAAGTATGAGTGCAATGGAAGCAGCAAAGTTTGCAGGAGCGCAAGCGGCAAAAATAGGATTAGCTAGTATGGCCAGAGTGGATTGTTGTGCAATGGATGGTATGCTTACTGCATTTTGTGGGGGTAAGGCAGCTAATCTAAAAGTAAAGAGACAACAGAGGTTTTGTGTAAAGGTAGGAAGATATAAAAAGAAGTGGGGATTAATTGTAGTGACAAGTTATTGCTGTTTTAAAAACAAGCTTACAAGAATAATACAGGAGCAGGGTAGGGCGCAGTTAGGGAAGAGCTTTGGAACAGCAAAGAATCCAGATTGTAGTGGGCTTACGGTAGAAGAAATACAGAAGATAGATTTTAGTAAGATAGAGTGGGGAGAGGTAATAAGCGAATTTAAGGAAAGTGCGGAGGAAGCAATGAAGGAAAATATGAAAAGTGGTAAATTTGAAGAGCAGGCGAGAAAGTTGGCAGATGAATACAAAGGAAAGAAATTTGATAAAGATGCAATAAAGGCGAAAGCTGAGGCTTATAACGTGCAAAGCGAAATAAAAGATGAAGAGGAGTCAGTGAAGCTGTTGATGGAGAGAAGGTTGAAGGGATTTTATAAGGGAGATAATGGTGGGAGTTAAAAATCATAGGATAAACAAGAATATGTTCTGCGCATCAATGGAGGAAGTTTTAATGATTAGAATAAGACTATTAATTTCGAAAATAAAGCACGAAGTATTTACATTAATAAGCACGCATGCTAACCTTGTAATAAGTAACTATATCAAAGGTAATAATATGATTAAAAAAGAACGCAATACAGTAAATTTTGCATTTAAACCACAGGTTAAAAATCTTATGGAAATGCTATCTACAAAATACGGAAGATCAAAAACTAAGATAATAGAGGAGGCAGTTGAGGAATATGCAGTAAGAAAGGCAAAAGAGCAAAGTAAAATCATGAATTTTGCAGGCAGTATTATGGCATCTGATGCAGATGAAATGCAAAAGATTATATTAGAAGATAGAATTAATAAAAAGGAGGGAAATCTATAATGAAGTATATATTAGACAGTGACACAATCATCTATTTTTTAAAGGGAGTTGATTCTGTAGTTAATAAAATGGCGACTCTTGATGTAGCGAATATTTACACCACGAGTATAAATCAAGCAGAATTATATTATGGAGCAGCTAATTCACAAAAAGTAAAAGCAAATTTAAGCACCATAGGAAGTTTTTTACTAAATGTCGGCATTAAAAACTTTGATCATCTAGCAGCTAAAGAATATGGGCACATTAAATCTAGTTTAAAAGCAGAAGGAAAATTAATAGCAGATATGGACATATGTATTGCAGCAATAACGAAGGTAAATAAAATGATATTGGTGACAAATAACAGCAAGGATTTTGAAAGAATTGACGGACTTACAATAGAAAATTGGATAAACAGAAAATGAAACTAAGATTTGGTCTGACATTATCATTATTTTTAATAATGAGTTTTATATTTAGCCATAAGGCAATTTCAGGGGGATTTAAATTCACCCCTGAAGTTTGCAAAAAATATGGTCTTGGAAAGAATTGGTATTGCGAGAGTAAAGGTAACAAGCCAGATGCTAAAGAAAAAGATACAGATATAGAAGATATATTGAATTCAAATTTACCAGGAGAGAAGAAAGCGGAACTTCTTGAAGGTCTAAGAGACCTACACACAAAAAGAGCGGTAATGGATGGAAGGCAAAAAGACATAGATAAGGCTATGAAAATACAAGGAATATTTGCGAGTAAAGCTGTTGAATATGCAAAAGTGGCGCAAAGAACAGTAGATAGTGATCCGAAATTAGCAATGACACATAGTAATTTTAAATATGATACAGAGCAGGCGATAGCAGGAGAAGAATTGGAAGGTTATTTAAGAGAAGGAAGTAAAAGATACATATTAGTGATGATATATAACCCAAATTGTGCAGGTTGTCAGGCACAATTACCTAAAATACTGAGAATGAAGGAGTTATGGGGATACAGTAATTTAGGAATTAGTGTAACAGAAGAGTATTTTGAAGGTTTTGATGAAAACATCAGCGATAGTGAGGTAGCCAAGGATGAGATTATAGTGAAATATCCAACGATAGTGGCATTAGATACGCAAGTAGAAGAAAAGATATTCCTAAGTAACGGCATTACGCAAGTAGAAGAAATGGAAGAAAAATTAGGGAAATTAATAAAGGAGAGGAAATAATCAATATGACAAAGAGAATGAAAGGACATGAAAAATTATTAATAATTATATCGATATCGCTATCGCTATTATTTGGGATAATGCAAAGTAATGAAGTAAGAGCAGATGCATTTAAAGGAGCGTCAAATTTATGGAATAGCTTAGGAGGCAAGAGTGTCTCAACAGGAGCAAGTATATATAGGACGCAAAGTGGAGGTCATGTAACACTTGGGAATGTGTATTTAACAAATAAGCAGAAGCACAGACCTATAATAAGTGTAAATCATCCAGAGATATCGATTAAGAGTCCATGTGTAGGTCCATCGGTGATAAATTTAGGGGGTCTTAGTCATATATCATCAGAAGATTTAAAAAATAAGGCTCAAACAATAATACAATCAGCAGGGTTGGGATTTGTATATTTAGGATTATCATCGGTATCACCAGTACTTAGTGAAACATTACAGGAAGTATTTAGTAAAATACAAGAGATGGGTGGATTTTTAAATGATGAATGTAATACAGGAATAACAATAGCAAATTTTGCAAAAGATAAGGTTGCGGAACATTTTAGTGGCAAGCAAAGGCAAATAGTAGATCATGAAATGTCAAGTAAGGGAGACAAAACAGATTTATCATCGGTATATAAGAAAATACCAAAGGGATCGGGTGATAAGATAGAGGAGATAGCAAAGAATAACCCTGAGAAGAGATTAGTGAATGTAAATCTAGCGTGGGATTCATTAAAGAAGTTGGGAGCTGATACTAAGACCAAAAAGCTGATGATGACATTAAGTGGCACTGTTATCATACATGAAAATAAAAAGAATAAGGACGGAGAGCCAGTTATACAGTATATAGCACCAAGAATAGTAAATCCTGAATTATTAGAAGCATTGCTTAAGGGTAATCAAGATATGGATATATTGGGATGTGATGATAATGAGAAATGTTTAAAAGTCAAAGAAGCTAAACATAAGCTGAGTCCTGAGGATGGATTTGAGTATAAAGTGGCGCAGTATTTTAAAAGATTTGGAAATGCACTTGAAGAAGATAAAGATTTAGATAGTGAATCACAGAGTTTTTTAGCAAAAGCGTCATTGCCAGTATTCATGATGTACGATGGTTTTTGGCGTAAAACAGCTGGGCATCCAGATGCTGAAGCAGGAATTCTAGTTGAGATAACGGCATGGAATATTCTTTATCATTATTTAACAGAATTAATAAACGAATCAATAGAAGCGGCAAACAATTACACGATAGGAGCAGCATCTGAGTTAAATCAATATAAGGAGAGCTTACTTAGGACTAGGAATATGTTAAATAATCACCAAATAAAGGATAACAATAGACATAAGCTGCAGGTAATGTTGGTGAGTAGAAGCGAGCATATGAATAAAGCAATGAAAGAAGAAACAAGTAAATTAATAGGGGGTCTGTAAAATGGATTTTGATGTATATACAATAGGAACAGGTAATTTTTTAGAGCATTGTTTAAATGCAATAAGATTATTATTTGGTGGTGGATTTACTGGCTTAATGAAGCAAGTAACAGTTATTAGCTTATTAATAGTAATAATCAAATATTTGTTTGCACCAGATTTTAAATCGGTTGCAATATGGTTTATACAAGTATTGGCGGTTACTGGTATATTAGTGGTACCAACAGCCAATGTATACATACATGATAAATTGCCTGATAGTTATGGATTTACTCCAGCAGTGAGAAAAGTGGCAAATGTGCCAATAGGACTTGCATTTATGGCATCATATACATCGAAAGCAGGTAATTTTTTAATGGAAGAATTTGAGGATGCATTTAGTGGGACATTTTCTGCAAATAAGGGAAGGAATATGTTATTTGGGTCGAAGATAATAGAAGATACAATGGAAATGAGGTCAGAAGATGCAAATATAAAAGCGACATTTAGAGCGTTTACAATGGAATGTTTACTGCAAGATGTTCAGGCTGGGAAAATTAGGAAGAATGGATATACAGTGCAAGAATTAAAAGAAACAGATGATTTACTGAAGTTTTTAGCAGATCGTACTGCACACGCTAGGCGCATGTATTATAGTAAATCATTAGAGGCAATAAATAGTACGGAGCATAAGCCAGAGTATGGTCTGATATCATGTAATAAAGTAGCGAAGATACTGAGGGATGCGGTAACTAAGGAAACAGAAAAAAGGATACCAAAGATGGCCAGTGGGTTTTTTGCCAATTTTTTCCCAAAGAGCTCGCCAGTTAATTATGATCAGGCATTTAGGAACTCATTAACTGGTGCATATTCATCATTTTTAGGAAGTTCTCAAAGTGCAAGTGACATAATAAAACAAGCTGTAGCTGTAAATAGTTTTAAGGATACAGTTGAGACGGCATTTGCAAATGTAGTGGCCGATAGAACAGGAGAAAGATATTACATATCAATGGCAAATATGGCTTCTAAATCTATAGTATATTTAAGAGCATTATTTGAGTTGTTGATATACGGGCTATTCCCGATAGCGGCAATATTATTACTAATGCCTGGGAGTTATCCGATACTTAAAAATTATTTTATATCATTCGTATATTTGCAGTTATGGATGCCGATATATGCGATATTATTTGTGGTGTTTTCTTCACAATATCAATCGATGGGAGCGGATGTAAGTAGTATAACATGGAATAATTTTACAAAGATAAAATCAATGAATCATGAGATAGCGGCATTATCAGGATATATGATATTCTTCACACCATTTATAGCAGGACTTGTGCTTAAGATGGGATTATCGTCACTTGGATCGTTATCTACATCAATGTTTGGAGCGCAACAGCAAGAAGCAGCGAGGGTTGCATCTGATACAGTAAGAGGTAATTACAGTACAGGTAATATGAATATGGACAATCATAGTTATAATAATTTATCAGCCAATAAGCATAATGATAACTATGAGCATTTTACTGGCATGAAATCCTATAACAGCATGTCAGGAGCAAGAGTTAGTGAATTTGCAGATGGAACGAGTGCAATGGATATGAGTCCTGCTATAAATAACGCAGGAGGACTTGTATCTATAGATTGGGGGTCTCACGTAGGAAGGAAGCTAGATAATAGTATAAGTAATTCACAAAGTGATATGGCGAGAAGCAGTAGTGATTATTTAGAAAGTACATCAAATGCGTATTCAACATTACTTGGGTATAATCAGAGCTTTGCTAAGGGGAGTGGTCAATATAAAGATTTTCAAGATAGTTTGAGTGGAGAGCAAAGGGAATCATTCCAAGATGCAAGTAGATTAATAGAGCAGACCTCACAAAACTTTAATATTTCTACAGATGATGCGATTAAGTTGAGTTTAGGAGCAAGTATGGGTAAAGAATTTGATGTACTTATGGCAAAAGGTGGATTTAGTGCAGGTGCAGATGCCAGTAAAACTAGTAATTTAAGAGAGGCATACGATCATATGTTATCTTCAAGTAATTCTAAGGAATATAGTGATAGTTTGGGTGCTATGCAGTCATATCTAAAAAGTAACAGTACAAAAGATCATTCCTCGCAAAATCAGGATTTCCATGATTCACTTAAAAATGATTTTGTTAAATCACAAAATGCTAGTAAATCATATCAAGAAGCAGAGCAAAGATATGATAGTTACACACAGCAAAGGAATGAATATGCTGAGCAATCACAAAGGATTAACGAGAATCTAACACCTAAATTCATGGAGTGGGTTAAGTATAAGAAGGGCAACACAGAGGCGGAAGAAATATTTAAAAAGGGAGATGCTGGCACATTATCCTCACTTGCAAATAGATTTATACAAGATAACGGTCTTAACAGCCCTATTAACTCACCTACATATAAATCAAAGGAGCATAGTGATGAACCTGACTCAGCGTTTATGGGTCAATCATTTTTTGGGTCAGGCTTTGGTGTTACTCCTAAAGGTCAAGGTGGAAGTGTTAGTGATGTAGTTGAGAAGAAGTTAAGTGCTGGGATTAATGAGGATAGTATAAAGGAAAAGTATGATAGTAATGTTGGTGAGGTAAAAAATTATAAAGATAAGAAAATAAAGGATTTAAATGATGATACCAATAAAAAAAATGAAGAATTAAAACCAATAGACACTAGAAAAGATGCTAAAAATAACCAGCAATCATCCGCCAACAGTAATAATAGCTCTTCTCAAAATAATGAAGTGCAAACTGATACTGAAAACAAAGGCAATATTAGCCCAGTAGAGCAAAGTTCTACAAATGCAAATGCTGATTCAAATGAGAGTAAAGTAGGTGGTAGCAATAACAGTAAAAACGATGATGAGAGTACGGTGTTTAAATCAAAATATCAAGATCAAGCTCCTAATGCATTTGTAGCTGATATTCATAATGTAGTAGGGCAAGGCGGCTTGGATGAAAAAAGCACTGTAAAAAAGCAACAAAGCTTAATAAGCAATCAGCTGGGTGAAAAGAAAGATGTTGTTAGTGGCAAGCAGACTGAATTGGACACAAAATCTAAGAATAATATTAATAAGGGGGTCCAGAAAAACATAGGTGGAAGTATACTTCAGGATGTAAGCGATAATGTGAACAATAATATTACTGCAGTAAAAAACACATACTTTTCTATAACTGGTCAACCAGAAAAAAAGCAGGAATATAGCAAAATAGATAAGCCTACAATTAATATAAGTGGTGAGGATTTAAAGATACAAAATATTGATGATGAAAATCAAAAAGCTAATCCGCAAAATGTAACAAGCAATAACCAAGCTCAAACCAAGCAGTCTACTTTAAGTACTAGTAAACAGAGCGATGAGATAGTAAATCAAGATAACAACTCTCAATTAAGTAAAAATAGCTCATCTAATTCAAATAAAAATATGAATACCAATATTAAAGAGGAAGGGCAAAACATTGTGAGTTTAGATAGTGCGGAAAATAAGGATAAGACTGTGCCAAATTTGCCAAAGCAGAGTTCTAATAATGCGACTGCTCAAGAAGGTGTGCTGAAACAAAATGTTGATTCAGATAAGAGCGGAGAAAAAAATAAAAAAAGTGAGGATGAATAGTAATGTCAAATAGAGCTAAAAAAATATTAACTGTAATTCTTTTTTTGTTGTTCGGACTAATGATTTTTCCAGGCCTAATCAGGTCATTTTTTTATAATGATACAATGAAGGTAATAACACAGCATAAAGAAAAAATAGATACTGTTGGAGCAAAACATAAGAGTTATGTAACAAGTAAAATAGATGAAGCTAGGAAAATATTTGATGAGCTAGGTGATGGAATGAGTCAATATAAATATAAGAGTAAAATGATGAAAAATGAAAATATTTGGGAAGCAAAGAGAGTGGGCGATATAGAATATAAGAATATAAGGAGTCAATATTTAAATACATTTAAAAAAGAGGAGCAGAAATTAGAGAAAGTAAAAAATACTTTAAGAGATGAGGGGATTATAGAAACTGATTTTATTCAAA
>Ga0209992_10001843_pt1 | contig 20985 bp, 20 predicted proteins | sample 2SBtaG_2_FD_182564 | JGI IMG/M metagenome (GOLD analysis project Ga0209992, IMG submission 182564) | Deep subsurface microbial communities from Kolumbo volcano to uncover new lineages of life (NeLLi) - 2SBTROV12_ACTIVE470 metaG (SPAdes)... | ecosystem: Environmental > Aquatic > Marine >... | reverse complement strand
TCTCGCGTTCGAGCCTAAAATAGCTGCACGCTTTCGCTATTATCGGGCGGCTCTCACCCAACGGGTTCTGAAGAATTCGTGACAATGAGATAGACACTGCTAATCATTCATCCATGAAACACCGCCAGGCTCGACGTCCTTTGTCTCGCGTTCGAGCCTAAAATAGCTGCACGCTTTCGCTATTATCGGGGGGGGCTCTCACCCAATGAACTCTGATGCGTTCGTCGCAATGAGATAGCCACCGCCAGTCATTCATCAATAAAGCATCGTCAGGCTCGACGTCCATTGTTTTATGTTCGAGACTAACCTTATAACTCTGTGGTTATTAAGGAAGTTGATGTCAATTAATCTTTCACCTTTTTTAACTGAAAATTTTTATGCGGCGTCAATGAAGCTGCTAGAATAAGCGCAACTTTTCTGCTCTCAATACAACAAGGTTTTCATAGATGAAAAAACGTATTGCTTTAGCACTTTTAGCAAGTGCAACATCAGCAGCTGTGTCGGCTGCTGATACTCGCTCCCAAGGTATGGGTAATGTCGGTGTCGCTTCTGCAGACTACTTATCTTCAGTGTTAATTAACCCAGCGCTAATTAATCGTCACTCTGATGAGACTGATGACTTTGGTTTGATTTTGCCTTCAGGGAGTTTTTTCGTTCGTGATGAACAAGAATTACGTGACAATATCGATACTTTCCAGGATAGCTTTGATGAGCTTTCTGACTTACTAGAACGCGCTGAATCAGGTGATAATGTAACTGTTGATCAATTAGATAAAGCTCGAGAGCAGCTAGCATCTGATTTAAATAAATTGAATGGTGGCATTAACTTCGAAATAAATGCAGCGTTAGCGCTTGCATCTCCAAGCCGTATAGGTGGCTTTGCGCTTTATGCAAATGCAGATATTGACGCTCATACAAACCTATTCATTTCTGGTGATGATGTAAATGTAATTGCAAATGCACAAACTCCTGAGGAACTTGAAGAATTAAACTCTCGCTTACAAGTTGTCGGCGCTGCAATTAGCGAAATTGGGTTTGCCTATGCAAATCAGTTTACTGTTTCCGATAAGCAAGTGTATTGGAGTATCACACCAAAGTTCCAACAAATTGATTCATTTAACTATATATCGAAAGTAAATGACTTCGACGAAGATGACTTTGATGCAAACGATTACACGAAAACAGAGAAGAACTTCAACTTTGATATTGGTTTAGCAACAGAGCTGACTGAAAAAGTAACTGTTGGTTTAGTGGCTAAAAACCTCATCGAAAATGACTACGACTCTGTAACGAGCCAAGGTATCACGCCTTCTTACAAAGTTGGGCCTGAGTATATTGCAGGTATCTCTTACAACGGTGACATTGTTACCCTTGCCGCTGATGTTGATTTAACTGCACCTCAGCACTCAAACCTAATTAAAGAAAGCCAATTCGCGCGTCTTGGCCTAGAGTTAAATGCGTTTGATTGGATACAAATTCGAGCGGGTTACCGTCACGATTTCAATGGTGATAAAGAGGACAGCTACACTGCTGGGTTTGGATTTAGTCCATTTGGCGTAGTGCGTTTAGACTTAATGGCACAAACTTCTGGTGAGAACGACATAGGCGTTGGTCTTCAGCTTAGCTTCACGTTGTAATTACTTTGGCTGTGGGCATAACATTTTATTTGTGCCCACAACTTTAACTTTCTCTAATTAATTTTCACCCTGCTTACTACTTTAGCTATTCCCCAAACCTTTGATCTTACAAACTTGACTAATGTCTTACTTTTAAGCAATCTGAGAGTAGTGAAAACAATTTAACCATACCAAAGTATTGTCTTTTCGCTTTAGAAGGAATATAACGTGTTTAAACTTGCACATAACGGCAAAATTTTAATGGACATCGCTCAAGCCGCGCCTCCGAGCGAAGGCTTCATTCTTGATGCCCTGAAACAGTCTCCGTTTGCACAATGTGAAGTTGATCACGAGAACATTAAAGCGTACTTTAAAGGTGATCAAACAGAAAAGATTTTAGCTGTCGCCATTAAGCATGACGCCACATTTAAAGTCGATGTCTGTGAAGAAAAAATGAGAGCAATAGGTACAATTACAGTCGCCTATGGCGGTAAGACCATTTCGCTCGAAGAGGCTAAAAAAGCACTTATTGCCGCTGGCATTACCCGTGGTTTCAAAACTGTCTACCTTGAGAGTTTACTCAATAAACAACATCTAGCTAAGCCTGGAGATGAAGTTTCAGAAATACTTGCAAAGGGAAAACTGCCTATTAATGGTGAGCCTGCCATGCTAAAACTTCATGTATGCACGTTAAAACAGCGCTTGAAACAACCAAAACTTCGTGAAGATGGCAGTGTCGACATGCGTGATTTTGGCGCTTTAGCAAGTGTCGAAAAAGGTACATTGTTAGCAACACAAATTCCCGCCACAAGTGGCACTGATGGCTTTAATGTTTTAGGTGAAACCTTATCAGCTAAACCTGGTGATACTTTTCAATTATCAGCCGGTGAAGGCACCGAAATCTCGAGTAAAAACCCTCTACAACTTTACGCAACGCTATCGGGCTGCCCGAGCGAAGTCAATAACGGCTTGAGAGTAGACGATGTTTTTACCATTGATGAAGTCAGTGTTAAAAGTGGCCACATTGAATTTGATGGCAGTGTGATCGTCAGTAAAACAGTTGCACCAGGTATGAAAATTATCGCTAAAGGTGATGTAACCATTCTTGGCAGCGTAGAATCAGCCGAAATACGAACAAGGGGCAATATTGAGGTAAAGCAAGCCGTAATTGGCCACCTTGATCACCAAAACAATGAGGAAGATCTTACCTGTAAGCTTATTGCAGGGGGAGATATTGAGATTGCTCATGGCCAATATGCTTACCTTGAAGCAAATAATATTGCTGTTCATAAACAAAGCAATCACTGTCACTTAAAAGCATTTGACACTATCACTATTGGCGATGGTGACAAACCAAACGGTAAGTTAATCGGTGGTGAAATCATTGATGCACAAAAAGTCATTGCTGGCGAGATTGGTACATCGTCTGGCACCAAAATGAATATTTTCTTAGCGCGAAGCGGGATGGCTTTAACAGCCAAAAATGATGAATGCGTAAAAGAACTTTCTAGCGTAAACGAACAGCTAAACGCCCTTCAACAGGCCGTTGAAAAAGCAGACTATTTAAAAGACGCTGATAAGAAAAAGACAATTATGCAAAAGATTTTGGCAACCCAGCAACATTATTGTCAGCAAGCAGAACAGTTAGAACAAAGACTTAGCGAGTTAGATCATCACTTACATTATTTACTCGACAACACGCAATTAACGGTTAATAAAGTATTAAACAGTGACGTCGAGATCCATATTTTTGATCGCGTTTATAAAACGCAAAGACAATACCCTCCATGTACAGCCAAGCTTATAGAAAATGAGGTTAAAATTGAGTTTTAAGTTGATTTTGTAAAAATTAGCCCATGAGATTTGTCATCATATACAACCACACACCAACTCCCTCTCTCATCTCACGCTCAAAGCTTTAGCCTGTCATCAAGTCTTAAAGACATTCAAGTCTCTATAAGTCCTACTTTGTGTCGCGCATAAAAAAGCACAGGGTAAACCTGCGCCTAAAGTTTAGGGTATATTAACACTCATCACTCGCTTACTTTTGACTTTCAGACTACAACACCCCCTCAATCTGCTGCTTTAGCTCATCGCCCCAAACGCCTGCTTGAACTTGTGCAATATGCTGTTTTTGCAACATCAACATCACTAAACGTGATTGCCCAATGCCACCGCCTATGGTTTGCGGCATGTCACCCGCAATCAACTGTTGGTGCCAATCTTGCTCTAAACATGCAGCATCTGAAGTGATCGATAACTGGCGCTTTAATGATTCAGGGCAAACACGAATACCCATAGAGGAGATTTCAAACGCATCTTCAAGCACCGGGTTCCAAACCAGAATATCACCATTTAAGCCCTGATATTTATCACAAGTTGCTGTAGACCAGTCATCATAGTCTGGTGCACGCATATCATGAATTTCACCGTCGCCTAATGCACCACCAATACCAATTAAGAATACAGCACCATACTCTTGAGCAATGGCCTTTTCGCGCTGCTTAGCAGTAAAGTCAGGATACATTTGGCGTAGTTCTTCACTGTGCACAAAAGTAATTTTTTCAGGTAAGAATGGCGTTAAACCAAACTCACTCGACACCATTTGCTCAGTTGCTTTAATAGCTGAAAATAATGTTTCAACGGTAGATTTAAGCTTTGTTAGAGAGCGTTCAGAGTCAGCGCAAATGATTTTCTCCCAGTCCCATTGGTCGACAAAGACAGAGTGGATTGGCGATAATTTATCTTCATCAGGACGCAACGCTTTCATATGTGTGTATAGCCCCTCACCAACAGCAAAGCCATGATCGCCTAGGGTTTTACGTTTCCATTTAGCCAGTGAATGTACAACTTCAAAACTCGCTTCTGGTAATGTTTTCACCTTAACCGAAACAGCTTTTTCAGTACCGCTCAAGTTATCTTGAATGCCGTCGCCTACTTTAGCCAAAATAGGCGCTTGTACTTCTAACAAGCCTAGCTGGCTTTCTAGTTGCTCCGAGAAAAAACGTTTCACGGCACTGATTTGTTTTTGTGTTTCTAGATAACTTGTTTTCATATTTGGTTCCTCATTCCCAATATTCGATGACACAGACGGGTATACCGCTTCGCAATAACACTCAATCTTTTTGAAGGAGCTAAACTGGCGCAAACTGCGTTATAAACTTCTACTTTAGAATCACTAAACAACGAAGTTTATGCCTTGTTATCACCTAGTTTTTCTCGCCTCAAAAAAGAGTTTTTTAATTAAGGGAACCGGTATACTCAACCCAGCTCGCTCTGTGCTGTTAAATCCATCGTCAACAAATTCGAACATAAAAACAAGATACAACAACAAAAATATCTTTATGCTATATTTTTCATTAAAAGTTTCAGGTAAATTTTAATGATTCATAAATTACGAGCCTTTAAAAGCATGGAAAATTATCAGATCGATAATCTCGATAAATCGATTTTGCACGCATTAATGGATAATGCGCGTACACCTTATGCCGAATTAGCAAAACGATTTACTGTAAGTTCGGGCACCATTCATGTTCGAGTTGAGAAGATGAAGCAAGCGGGGATCATCCTTGGTACACAGGTCACCATAGATCCCAAACAACTTGGTTATGACGTTTGCTGTTTTATCGGGGTTAACCTAAAACATGCAGGTGACTACCCGAGCACCATTGAGCAACTAAGAGGCTTTAATGAAGTGGTAGAAGCTTATTACACCACAGGCAACTACAGTATTTTTATCAAAGTAATGGCACGTTCAATCGATCATCTACAAGATGTACTGATCAATAAAATACAAACCATAGAAGCCATTCAATCAACAGAAACTCTGATTTCATTGCAGAACCCAATTTGCCGTGAAGTAATGCCCTAAGCGAGATAAACGCGTATAATCGGCGCAATTTTGAGAATTAGAGTAGTAACCGTGGACAATAAACGTTTTCATCGCGTAAAGCAGGTTTTAGACAGACGCCAAACCGATTTAACAGTGTGTTTAGATGAAGTGCATAAACATCATAATTTATCTGCAATTGTGCGCACCGCTGACGCTGTAGGCTGCCATCATGTTCATGCTGTGTGGCCTCAAGATCAGCGTCGTTTAACGAACAACACCTCTGGCGGCAGCAAAAACTGGGTTGAGACCCACATGCATGATGATATCGATCAGGCAGTTGCTGCAATTCGCGAACAAAACCCAGGCATACAACTATTAGCAACCAACCTCAGTGATGAAGCCGTTGATTTCCGCGAAATTGATTATACCAAGCCGACGGCTGTGATCGTGGGTCAAGAACGTTTAGGAATCTCAGACAAAGCGCTTGCCCATGCCGATAAGCACATTGTTATTCCAATGGCTGGTATGGTGCAATCACTCAATGTATCGGTGGCTGCTGCACTGATTTTATATGAAGCACAAAGACAGCGTGAAGATGCAGGCCTTTACGATCGCAAAGATATGTTAGATGCTGAGGTTAAACACAAACTTTTGTTTGAAGGCTGCCATCCTATTATTGCGAATCGCTGTGTGGAGAAAGGTTTACCTTACCCTGCACTCGATGATGAAGGTGAAATTGTCGCAGATGAAGCGTTTTGGAACACGCTTAAGTTCAAGCAAAAGTAGTCAAATAAAAGTCATTAAGGAATAGTATGTCGAGTCCTAATTTAGCCAACTACCCAATCACTGAGCTCAAAGGTGTGGGGCCTAAAGTTGCCGAGCGTTTAGCTAAATTAGGCATTGCTTCTGTGCAAGACATGCTATTTCATTTACCACTTCGCTACGAAGATCGAGCACGCACTTATACAATAAATGAATTAATACCGCATACTCATGTCAGTATTGAAGCTGAAATTGAGCACAGTGATATTACCTTCGGTAAACGTCGCATGTTGGTTTGCCACGTAAATGATGGAACGGGTAGGCTTACGCTGCGCTTCTTTAATTTTAATGCTGCACAAAAGAATGTCATGTCACCCGGTAAAATTATCCGTTGTTTCGGGGAGATAAGACGAGGTCGTGCAGGGCTTGAAATGGCTCACCCAGAATACAACATTCGCAGTTGCCCAACTGAGCCGCAAGATCCGAACCTCGCAACCCTAACAGCGGTTTACCCAACAACCGAAGGCCTAAAGCAGCTGAGTATTCGTAGCATTGCCAACAAAGCACTCGACTTACTAGGTAAATACGAGTTGGAAGAATATTTACCGCAGCAATACCGCCCTAATCAACTGAGTTTAAAAGACGCTGTATTACAACTTCATCGGCCACCTCAAGATACCGACTTAAGTTTACTCGAATTAGGGGAGCATCCCGCGCAACAGCGTTTAGCATTTGAAGAGCTATTAGCGCAAAACCTCAGTTTATTGCAACTTCGCCAGAAAGGTCAGGCGGTGCAAGCGGTGTCCTTACCACCGACAAATAAACTCGAACCTGAATTTTTAGCTCAGCTACCGTTTAGTCCAACCAATGCGCAAAGTCGCGTCGTGGCAGAAATTAAACAAGACTTGCAACAGCCCTATCCCATGATGCGCTTAGTCCAAGGTGATGTGGGCTCTGGTAAAACCTTAGTTGCCGCGCTCAGTGCTTTGACTGCAATTGCCAAGGGTTATCAAGTGGCATTAATGGCACCGACTGAGATTTTATCTGAACAGCATGGCATTAGTTTTAAAAATTGGTTCAGTAGCTTAGGTATAGAAACCGCTTGGTTAGGTGGTAAAACCAAAGGCAAAGAGCGTATACAAGTACTTGAAAACATCGCTGCTGGCAAAGCCCAGATGGTGATCGGCACCCATGCGTTATTCCAAGAGCAAGTCGAGTTTCATAATCTGGCATTGATCATCATAGATGAACAGCATCGCTTTGGTGTGCATCAACGTTTAGCGCTCAGAGAAAAGGGTAAATTTAATAACTGCTACCCACATCAGTTAGTCATGACAGCCACGCCTATCCCGCGCACTTTAGCCATGACCGCTTATGCAGATTTAGAAACATCGGTCATTGATGAACTCCCTCCTGGGCGCACGCCAATCACCACAGTTGCGGTGCCAGATACACGTCGAGAGCAAGTCATACAAAGAGTCAAGAGTGCCTGTATAGAAGATCAGCGCCAAGTTTATTGGGTGTGTACACTTATCGATGAATCTGAAGTTTTACAATGCCAAGCCGCTGAAGACACTGCTGCGCAATTAAAAGAATTACTGCCAGAGTTAAAAATAGCCTTAGTGCATGGCCGAATGAAGCCGCAAGAAAAGCAAGAGATCATGGCGGCTTTTAAAGCTGGTGAATACCATGTGTTAGTTGCGACAACGGTGATTGAAGTTGGGGTGGATGTCCCCAATGCCAGTTTAATCATAATCGAAAACCCTGAACGCTTGGGTTTAGCCCAACTCCACCAGCTAAGAGGCCGAGTTGGCCGTGGTGCCATCGCATCGCATTGCCTACTACTTTATCATGCGCCACTGTCTGTCACTGCGCAAAAGCGCTTAGGCGTACTGAGAGACAGCAATGACGGTTTTGTGATTGCTGAGCGGGATTTAGAAATTCGCGGCCCAGGTGAAGTGCTTGGGACTAAACAAACTGGCTTAGCAGAATTTAAAGTGGCCGACTTAAATCGTGATAAGCACTTGTTACCACAAGTTCGCGCTCTAGCTTTTACATTGATGCAGCAGCAACCAGAGACGGTGAAGCCGCTGGTCTCTCGCTGGTTAGGCGGTAAGTCAGAGTTAGCAATGGCTTGATTGCGCAATAAATTGTCGCCATAAATGATGACCTATACCAAACCTCCTTTTCACAGGTAAGTCATGCTTTAGCGCGACAACCTCTAAAATATATAAACTAACCTATAGACAGCAATCAATGCCTTTCTAAAAAACGTTGCCAATGCACAGATGAATTTATGACCCTTACTGGTGCAATGATCTTTTTTAATAACTGTGGAGACGGTTCATTTAACAGGTCGCTATCTTTTAGGCCTAATAAATAATGAAATGCAGGTTTGTTTAAGTGTTGAATGGCTGAAATACGAATTTGCTGCTCGAAATTCAAACGTAAGCTACTCACAGAGGTTTTATGACCTTGCTGGTCAATACTTGGTATATCGCACTTTTGTAAATACCCTAAACGCTTGCCTTCACCAGAAAACCAAATACGCACTTTTTCGCTGTAACGTCCTGTTTTAGCTGGCAAGTCAAATAGCAAACGTTGCTCGTTTTGATTTTTAACAAACTCTAAGTAAGGTTCTAATCCTGCCTGCCATAATGCAGTATGAATAGGTACTACTCTAGATTGAATTTTCTGATGTGTAGCAAATTTAAAGCAATGTACGCCCTCAACTTTAATCACATCATCAAGGGTTAAATTGCCAATTTCATCACTATAAGCACCGGTATAGTAGGCAATCAAAGGTAACCAAAAATGCCAGTGCTTTGGCTGTTCACGCTTTTGCTTTTCATCACCGTAAATATAACCATGGAACAAAGTATGTAGCTCCATAGCTGAAAATGCGCGACGACCAAGGTGTACTTTCATAGACTTACGGTAACCTTATTTTTGTAATAAGAAACACTGTAAGTTTAAATAGATTATAAAAAAGATAAACCACCAATTTAAAATTTCTTTACTCTAAATAGATATTTACCTACGCACTTTCATTATGACTTGCTTAGCCATTGCATACTCAATAGCAACACCTGGCAAGAAGAACCAAAAAGGTATAAAAACAAAAAAAGCCTGCTAAGCAGGCTTTGGAGATGTTGTTTGATATTCTGAATTTATCTGATAGTTAAAGTTCTGCGCCTTCAGCTAAACCTTTATCTTCGCCTTCTTCAGGCTGGATAGTCGCTTGAAGTAAAAGCATATCTCTTAGCTTACCTTCAATCTCGTTAGCGATCTCAACATTCTCTTTTAAGAATTTAATTGAGTTAGACTTACCTTGACCAACCTTGCTGCCGTTGTAGCTGTACCATGCGCCAGATTTCTCAACCAACTTGTGCTTCACGCCTAGGTCAATTAATTCTCCCTCTTTTGATATGCCTTGACCGTACATGATGATAAATTCAGCTTGTTTAAATGGCGGTGCAACTTTGTTCTTAACGACTTTAACTCGTGTTTCGTTACCCACAACTTCATCACCATCTTTCACTGAACCAATGCGACGAATATCAATACGAACTGATGAGTAGAACTTAAGTGCATTACCACCTGTCGTTGTTTCTGGGTTACCGAACATCACACCAATCTTCATACGTATTTGGTTGATGAAGATACAAAGCGTATTTGAACGCTTGATATTAGCAGTTAGCTTACGTAAAGCTTGTGACATTAAACGTGCTTGAAGACCTACGTGTGCATCACCCATATCACCTTCAATCTCAGCTTTAGGAGTTAGTGCTGCTACCGAGTCAACGATCACCACATCTACTGCACCTGAACGAACTAGCATGTCACATATTTCTAAGGCTTGCTCCCCCGTGTCAGGCTGAGAAACAAGTAGCTCGTCGACATTAACACCAAGCTTTTCTGCATAAACTGGATCTAATGCGTGCTCAGCATCTACGAAAGCACATGTTTTGCCTTGCTTTTGCGCTTCAGCAATAACTTGAAGAGTAAGCGTAGTTTTACCTGATGATTCAGGACCATAAATCTCGACAATACGGCCAGTTGGTAAACCACCTATGCCTAATGCGATATCAATACCTAGTGAGCCAGTAGAAATTGCTTCAATGTCTAACGCTTGGCTATCACCTAGTTTCATGATTGAACCTTTACCAAATTGGCGTTCAATTTGTGATAACGCGGCATCTAATGCCTTTTGTTTATTGTCGTTCATTTGCTTCTCCAATCTTGCGTAATGCCAGTAAGTATACTGTATGAAATTACAGTATCAAGCATATTTTTATGAATTTAATAGCTCGATTGACTTTTCTAAAGAAAAAACAATAGCTTGCTCTCTAACTTCAGCTCTATTTCCAGTAAAAACACAATGATATGTATGCTGTTTTCCCGACAAAAATAGGCCAAACCATACAGTACCTACTGGTTTTTCATCAGTGCCGCCAGTAGGCCCAGCGACTCCCGAAATTGCAATAGCAAGATCTGCATTGGAAGCTTTTGCAGCACCTGAGCACATTTCTAACACGGTTTGTTCACTGACTGCACCGTGTTCCTTTAAGGTACTTTCGGATACCCCCAGTAATACCTGCTTCGCTTCATTACTGTAGGTGACAAAACAGCGATCAATATATCGTGAACTGCCTGATGTATCAGTAAGCGCATAACTGACTCCTCCGCCTGTACATGATTCAGCGGTAGTGATCGTCAGTCGTTTATCAGCTAAAATAGCGCCCAACTTTGACGCTAGAGTACTCACTTGTTGCTGTAGCTCCATCATTATCCTTTTAGGTCATTGCATGTCGATAGATTTATATTCAGAACATACTATAAAACAACAAACTCCCATGATGCAGCAATATCTGCGGATCAAAGTGGATCACCAAGATATTTTACTGTTTTATCGCATGGGTGACTTTTATGAATTGTTCTTTGATGATGCGATTCGTGCCGCACAACTGCTCGATATTTCACAAACTCATCGCGGCAAAGCGGGCGGCGCGCCTATTCCAATGGCTGGTGTGCCTTATCATGCAGTAGAGAATTATCTTGCTCGCCTAGTGCAAATGGGGGAGTCAGTAGCAATTTGTGAGCAAGTTGGCGATCCTGCTACCAGCAAAGGGCCAGTTGAGCGAAAAGTAGTACGCATTGTCACACCGGGTACAGTCAGTGATGAAGCTTTATTACAAGAGCGACAAGACAACTTACTTGCCAGCGTCTATCAAAATAAACAAGGCCAATACGGCGTCGCTTATCTTGATATCAACTCAGGCCGTTTTAACATTGTTGAACTAAACACCGATGAAGCATTGGTTTCGACGCTGCAGCGCCTGCAACCCGCTGAATTACTCTACCCTGAATCATTCCAAAATCTATTTTTACTTGAGCAAGTCAAAGGTGGTCGTCGTCGTCCTGATTGGGAGTTTGATTTAGATACTGCAAAACATTTGCTTTGCCAGCAATTTGGTACACAAGATCTAATCGGTTTTGGTGTTGAAAAAGCCCATACAGGCTTAATCGCTGCAGGCTGCGTGATGCAGTATGTTAAAGATACACAACGTATTGCTCTGCCACATATTCGTGCCATTACCCTTGAGAAAAACGAACATGCGGTGATCTTAGATGCGGCAACCCGTAAAAACTTAGAGCTGACAGTCAATCTATCTGGCGGGATCGAAAACACCCTAGCGCAAGTATTGGATAAAACCGCGACACCGATGGGCTCGCGTTTATTAAAGCGTCGTATTCATACACCGGTACGTGATCGCAACGAATTAAATGCCCGACTAAATGCCATTGCCAGCTTGATCAACAGCCAAATTTGTATGGAGCTCTATGACAGCTTAAGACATATTGGCGATATTGAGCGTGTAGTGGCGCGTCTTGCGCTATGTACTGCTCGACCTCGCGATTTAACGCGTTTGCGCGGTGCCTTGCAAGCCCTTGCACCATTGCATGCTTTACTCGATGAGGCAGCCGATCCACGTATAAAGTTGATCTGCGATCAATCGCCTGTATTACCTAAGCTACAGTCACTCTTAGAGCAAGCGATTATTGATAATCCGCCCGTGCTGATCCGCGATGGTGGCGTAATTGCAACTGGCTATAACGCTGAACTCGATGAGTGGCGAGCGCTGAGCCAAGGTGCAACCGATATTCTTGAAAAATTAGAAGTGCGTGAACGTGAGCGTACCGGAATAAGCACCCTTAAAATTGGCTACAACAAAGTGCATGGCTTTTACATCGAAATCAGCCGTGCTAACTCTCACCTGGTGCCACCAGAGTATATTCGTCGCCAAACGCTTAAAAATAACGAGCGTTATATCATTCCTGAACTCAAAGAGCATGAAGACAAAGTATTAGGTAGTCAAAGCAAAGCCCTTGCACTTGAAAAACAATTGTACGAGCAGTTATTCGAGTATATTGCGCCTTACCTAGAGCAACTACAATTAATGTCTGCAGCACTCGCTGACTTAGATGTATTGAATACGTTAGCTGAGCGTGCACAAACGCTCGACTACTGTAAACCAGAGTTAACACTAGAGAGTGGCATCGATATCATTGATGGTCGTCACCCGGTTGTCGAACATGTTAGCCAAGAGCCATTCATTGCTAACCCAGTGAAACTCAATGAGCAACGTAAAATGTTGATCATCACGGGTCCTAACATGGGCGGTAAATCGACTTATATGCGTCAAACGGCGCTTATCACTTTGATGGCACACATTGGCTCTTATGTACCAGCGAGTGAAGCACGCATCGGCCACATTGACCGTATTTTTACACGTATTGGCGCGAGTGATGATCTTGCTTCAGGTCGCTCAACCTTCATGGTAGAAATGACCGAGACCGCCACGATTCTAAATAATGCGACCGAGAATTCATTAGTATTAATGGATGAAATCGGCCGTGGCACCAGCACCTATGACGGTTTATCTTTGGCCTATGCAACCGCTGACTACCTAGCGAGTAAGCTCAATGCTAAAACCCTCTTTGCGACACATTACTTTGAGCTAACGGAACTTGCAGAGCAACAAACAGGGCTTGTAAACGTGCATTTAGATGCGGTAGAACACAACGATACGATTGCCTTTAAGCACACTGTATTAGATGGTGCTGCGAGTAAAAGTTTTGGTCTGCAGGTCGCAGGGCTCGCGGGTGTACCAAAACCCGTTCTTGCAATGGCAAAAGAGAAGTTAAAGCGCCTAGAGCAACATGAAAGTGTGATTGACGAACAAAAGCCAACCGCTCAGTCACAAGGTCTATTACCATTAGAGCCTGTTATGCAAGAGTCTGAAGTTGAGCAACAACTTGCGCACATTGATCCTGATGATCTGACACCTCGCCAGGCACATGAGTTACTTTATAAATTAAAAGGCTTACTCAATTAAGCGACAAATTATTACCACAAAAAAACCACTTCAATTGAAGTGGTTTTTTATTATTAAATTAGTCTTATTGCTGCTCGAATAAGCTATCAATATTTAAACCTTCATTCTGCAGAATATCTTTTAAGCGTCTAAGGGCTTCAACTTGAATTTGCCTTACACGCTCGCGTGTTAATCCTATTTCTCTGCCAACATCTTCTAGTGTTGAAGGTTCATATCCAAGTAAACCAAAACGTCTTGCTAATACTTCACGTTGCTTAGGATTTAGCTCACCAAGCCAATCAACAATATGCTTATTGATATCATTGCTTTGTACTTCATTTTCAGGGCCATGACCCTTTTCATCAGCAATGATATCTAACAGCGCTTTATCATTCTCACCACCTATTGGAGTATCAACTGAAGTGATTTTTTCGTTCAAACGAAGCATTTTAGTGACATCTTCAACTGGACGGTCTAGGCATTCAGCAATTTCTTCTGCTGTTGGCTCATGGTCTAGTTTTTGAGTCAGTTCTCGAGCTGTTCTAAGGTAAACGTTGAGTTCTTTAACAACATGAATTGGAAGTCGAATGGTACGAGTTTGATTCATAATCGCACGTTCGATGGTTTGCCTTATCCACCATGTTGCATAAGTTGAAAAGCGAAAGCCTCGTTCTGGGTCAAATTTTTCAACCGCTCTGATCAGGCCTAAATTGCCTTCTTCGATTAAGTCTAGTAATGCTAGGCCGCGATTATTGTAACGACGAGCAATTTTTACCACTAGTCTTAAGTTACTTTCAATCATGCGTTTGCGAGAGGCCTCACAGCCTTTAAGTGCTTTTCTCGCGAAATAAACTTCTTCTTCAGCACTCAATAGAGGGGAAAAACCAATTTCACCCAAATACAACTGGGTTGCATCTAAGTTTTTAACCGTTTCTTCTTTTGCAAAAACATCATCTTCCGTTTCGACATCTTCTAAAAGTTCCATTTTTTCGTCATCTAGTACTGCTTCTTCAACTTCAGCTTCTGCAGTGACTAGCTTCTTAGTCTCTTTCTTTGCTGTTTGAGCCATATCTTCCTCCCAAGCGAGTGAGTGGTATTAATCCATCATACAGTCAGTAATAAAGCATTTAAGGTAAGTACTTCTTTGGATTTACCGCTTGGCCTTTAAAGCGAATCTCAAATCTTAAAGCCGTTTGCGCTGCATCCGTATTTCCCATTTCGGCAATTTTCTGCCCAGCTTTAACTCTTTGCTGCTCCCGAACAAGTAGTCGATCGTTGTGAGCATAGGCACTAAGGTAATCATCACTGTGTTTCAGGATGATTAAATTACCATACCCTCTCAACGCGCTTCCTGCGTATACGACTGTCCCTGCTGCTGCCGCGCTTACTGATGTTCCTAATTTATTTTTGATCTGCAAGCCTTTATAACCTTGCTCTTTATTAGAAAAGCGCTTCGTTATTTGCCCTTGAGCCGGCCATTGCCAATCAATTTTGCCATTCTTTTTCGATGCTGCTTTGTTTACTTTTTGAGTGGCTTGTTTTTGAACATACTCCCGTTGTTTTGGCTTCGCAAGATCTTTTTTTACCAAGTTGTTATTTTTTTGTTTCTTATCAATAGTCTCTGCTCTAACAACTTTGCGTGGAATGCTTTTTTTATTACGTGTTTTAGGTTTAGCTAGTACTAACTTTTGACCTGGAAAAATTGTATACGGTGGTTTGATATTATTAAGGGCAGCAATCGTACGTACGTCCCTATTGGCGGTAAAAGCAATGGCGAATAGTGTATCGCCTTTTTGCACCGTGTACAGATTGTTTCTGATAATGATTTTACGTGATGATAATGAATCAGCATAAGTCAAAGAACTCACGGGAGCAGGTATATGCGTTGTTGAACACCCTGCAATGAATACAATTAGTAACAAAATAATGTACATGTTTACTGCTTGCATTCACTTACCTTGTAAAGTTAACTATTAACTTATTAAAAATAACAAGATAAGAAGAAGTTAGGCAAGATCATAACGAAATTTCTCCCGCTATTAATGGAACAAAGCGTACTGGTGCCATTTTATGCTCAATAAATTGCTCTCCTTTTCGTACCACAAGAGTTAACACCTGCTCTTCTTCACCAATAGGAACCAATAATGCGCCATCATCATCAAGTTGTTCGAGTAAAGCTTGAGGGAGTGATTTTGCTGCTGCCGTAACAATAATCCCAGAAAACGGGCCTTTCGTTTGCCAACCTTGCCAACCGTCGCCGTGTTTCATGGAGACATTATATAAATCTAGTTGATGTAAACGTCGCTTTGCTTGCCACTGCAGTGATTTAATTCGCTCAACGCTGAATACCTGTTCGAAAACTTGTGCTAATATCGCACTTTGATAACCAGAGCCGGTACCTATCTCAAGGACCTTACCTTTTACACCTACTTGTCGTAATATCTCTGTCATCTTTGCAACAATAAATGGCTGAGAAATAGTTTGCCCATTACCTATAGGCAACGCAGTATTTTCATAGGCTTTGTGTTTTAACACATCATCGATAAAAAGGTGTCGAGGGGTATTTTTGATTACCTGTAGCACCTTTTTATCTTGTACTCCCGATGCTTTTAACTGATCAGCTAAAGCATTTGCACTACGGGCATAATTGCCAAGCACTTAGTTAGCTCCTTCAAGCCAAGAAGACATTGCATCGATACTCTCGTTCGCTGTCATATCAACCTTGAGTGGAGTCACTGCGACATAGCCTTGATTTACAGCATAGAAGTCTGTGCCCTCTCCTGCATCACTTTCATAGCCAAGCGAGCCGTACCAGAAGACACTTCGCCCCCAAGGATCAATTTGCTCAGTCATGGTGTCGGCTTTATGGCGCGTCCCTAAACGTGTTACCTTAACCCCTTTTAATTCAGATAAAGGAATATCTGGCACATTAATATTGATAATTTGATCTTTAGGAAGAGGATGAGAACTTAATTGGTTGATTATTTTCATTGCCACTTCGGCTGCGGTTTCGTAATGCGCTTCTTGTTTTGAGCAAAGAGAAACAGCTATTGCTGGCAACCCTAAATGACGACCTTCTGTTGCAGCTGAGACAGTACCTGAATAAAGCGTATCATCACCCAAGTTAGCACCATTGTTAATACCTGCCACAACTAGGTCTGGCTCTTCATCTAAAAGCTGATTAATACCAAGGTGAACACAATCTGTCGGCGTGCCATTGACTGAGTAAAAGCCATTCTCTAATTGTGTTGCACGCAATGGATTTAACAACGTCAAAGAGTTACTTGCACCACTACAGTTTCTGTCAGGGGCAATAACTGTCACATCGGCAATTTTGCTCAAGGCTTCGTATAGCACAGAGATCCCTTTTGCATGAACTCCATCGTCGTTACTTAGTAAAATTTTCATCATTCTTCCTTATTTACCAATGCACTTTTATTCACATCAACGTAATTAACAAGCTCTCTGAGAACTGCTGTCGCGAATGTCCCTTTAGGTAATACAAAGCGCAATTCGATACTGTCTGATGACAAGGTCTTCACTTCAAGATCTATGGGGAGCAATCGAAGAGCGCGGCGCTCATTTTTTAATCCTAATTCGGCAAGACCATGATGCCAAGCACTAAAGGCTTCAAGAAACTGCTGTTCTTGCTCAATTAACCCTTTTTCACCTTTACCAACCAAAGGCGCCGACAAGCAAATATCTCCAGATGTTAACCTTGCAATGTTCTCGTCACTAATATCATCTTCAAAGAAAGCATTGGAACCCTCTAGCATAAAGATTTCTCTATGCCAGGTTTTCGCCAAGCCATGCTCTTCGACGCGCATACTCACAAGCTGATTGAATATGTGAGAGCGAGCAGCAGAAATAACAATACTACGTAATTTTCTATCTCGAATATGTTCGCCCGAAAACATACGCTCAGCCATGGCAAGATTATGACCATCATGACCAAAGCGTTGTTCACCAAAGTAGTTTGGCACCCCCTGACGCACCGCATTAATGCGTGATAAGATATCTAATGGTTTATCGATGTTTCTTAGTGTGATCGCAAAGCGATTTCCTGAGTGGCAGCCTGTTCTTAATTTTCGGTTATGGCGCTTTTGTTGAGCAACAAAAATAAAATCATCATTGAGTTCTGTAAAGTCAGCATCTTTCTTAATTGGCACTGGAACACTAAACCACTGGCTGCAAACACCGTGGCGGTCTTTTAGACCTGCATAACTGACGTTTTTTACATGTGTTCCAGCTTGTTTTGCGATTTTTTTTGCAACATCTAGCGTGTTTATCTGCTTTTTAATAATATGCAAACAGACATGTTCACCTTCGCCGGTCAGTTCGATATCAAGTATTTCATCTACTATGAAGTCTTCTGGCTGACTTTTAAAATCAGCGACTGCTTCAGGTTTGCCATACAGATAGTGCAATTCCATTATGCTTTAACCAATAACACAACTGCATGGGCTGAAATGCCTTCTTTACGACCTTCGAAGCCCAGTTTTTCTGTCGTCGTAGCTTTCACATTAACCTGAGTCAGTTCAGCCTGGCAATCAGCAGCTAAGTTGGCACGCATGTTGTCAATATGCGGTCTCATTTTTGGTGCTTGCGCAACAATAGTGACATCGCAGTTACCTAGCTTATAGCCTAGCGCTGTAATCTGCTCCATCACTTGCCTAAGTAAAATACGGCTGTCGATATTTTTAAACTCAGCAGAAGTATCTGGGAAGTGTTTACCAATGTCGCCAAGTGCCATTGCACCGAGCAAAGCATCACATAAAGCATGAATAGCAACATCACCATCAGAGTGCGCTATAAAGCCGTGCTCAAAAGGAATTTTCTCACCGCAGATCGTTAATGGGCCTTCACCACCAAATTTATGTACATCAAAACCGTGACCAATTCTAATCATTTTCTCTTTCCTGCTCTTCTAGTAAAAATGCGGCTAAACGTAAATCTTCTGGCGTGGTAATTTTAATATTATCACTACGACCTTCAACGAGTAATACTGGTTTACCTTGGAGTTCCATTGCTGAGGCTTCATCAGTGACAATCTTAGATTCGGATAAACAGGTCTTCAATGCATTTCTTAGCGCCTGATAGGGGAATAACTGAGGTGTAAGCGCCTGCCATAACCCTGAACGAGGTACAGTCTCTTCACTATAGTGCTTGCCACGCTTTATAGTGTCTTTGACCTTAGCCGCAAGTATACCGCCTTCTTGTGTTTCAAAGCAGCAAGCAATCAATTTTTGAATATCTTCAATTTGTACTATTGGTCTTGCAGCATCGTGTACAAGTACCCAATCAGGATCCTGTGACTCAAGAGCATTTAGTGCATTTAAAACTGAATCTGCTCGCTCTTTGCCACCTTCAGTAGTCTGTATTTTGGCCTTACAAAATTGCTGTTTACTAAATAGCTCGTCTTCAGGATTTATCGCTAGCATGATGGTATTTAGCTCATCCATAGAACTAAGTTTATCAACAGTGTGCTCTAAAATAGACTTATTATTTATTTTTAAATACTGCTTCGGGATCTCAGCTTGCATACGGCTGCCAACACCTGCAGCTGGAACAACGACAGCAATGGTAGGAGAATTATTCATATTGTTTATTCGGTAAGACTCTAATGAAAGTTTCATTCGGCTTGATCATGCCAAGCTCATGTCTCGCTCTTTCTTCAACGCCTTCTAAACCAAGTTTAAGATCATCAATATCTGCTTTTAAAAGTTTATTTCGTTTAATTAATTTTTCATTCGCAATTTGATGCGTATCTACAACACTTTTCAAACGCGTATAATCTTGTATACCATTATGGCCAAACCAAAATTTATACTGAAGAAATAGCGCAAGGCTAAGAAGTAGAAACTGAAATATACGCAAAACTGCACTTCCCAATAACAAATTAATCAAACATTACGTTTTATAGAACGAACATTTTTCCAATTGATCATACTGGCTAATAACATCTCGCGCAAACTAAGCCTTCTAGGTTGTACTGCTTTTTTAAATTGCCATTGATGTCCACAACAAGCTGCTGTCATTATCTGTTTGCTTGGTTTTAATACTTGTAGACTAGAGTTGGATTGGGAAGTCCCAGAAAAGAAAAACCATCCACTTAAGTTACTATGAAAACTATTTTTATCAACTTGATCGATACAGTCTAAAGTCAAGGTCTTATAGCCACTATGCTCTTTTAGCACAGGAATAACCAATCCCGGTTTAGCATACTTTTTGAAAAATGAAGTGATTTCACCGAGATCTGGAGAAGGTAGTTTTTTTTGAGGTGCAAGCCAACCGCCATTTTGCGAATCTAACTCGAGCGGAATATCACCTTGAACTATATGCCGCGCAGCGCGCTCAACATAGAAGGGTAAGCTAGCCAACGATTTGCGTAGTTTCTGCTCGTTATGAACAGCAGCAAGTGCTGAAATTTCTCTGGAGTAGAAAACATTGACCAGCTCAGCAAACATTAACCGCTCTTTTTCATCGTTCCATAGCTGAGCTTGTTGCACACTCTGCACTGACATCCCCTTCTTCGGTTACTGCAGTTTTTATAGCATGTGCAACGTATTACTGCTAGCCCTTAGGTTTATTACCCAGTTTTACATCACCATTTTCTAAGAACTGTGCAACTGTATCGCGCTTTTTACCAAGCAACAAACAGCCATCAGCAAGGAACATAAAGTTTTGCCAACAACGTTTGAAAACATCAAACTGCGTTTCAATCACACAGTCTCTATTTAAACAAAAATAGACTGTTGTATTGTTTTCCCACTTTAGAAATTCATTTATAGACTCTGGTAACTCTTCTAACCCAGCTTCCCAGTCATTTTCCCAGTTCAAACTTTCTTGCCATGAACTCGCTTGCCCCGCCCATTCATTTTCAGTGAAAAAGTCTGGGTGATCTTTTTCTCGACTAACCATTGTAGACCAAAGTACAGCTGAACGCGTTGGAGACATCAATTTAATCTTTTCAAGATCAGTCGGGGGAATTTCCAAGTCTTGATGCCTGAACACCCAAGCCTTTCTGAATTCATTAAGGGGAATATAATTCATTGCGACCTTTTAATTTTTCTTGCTGTCTGGGGGATGGAATTATCACTATGTTTAGTTAAAAAGTGAATGATAATTTTAGATTTTATTTCTAAGACTAAAACGAAAAAACCCCAACTCTGTCGAGTTGGGGTCTAAATTTGGTGCTTAGCAATGTTCTACTTTCACATGGAAAACCCACACTATCATCGACGCTGTTTCGTTTCACTTCTGAGTTCGGCATGGAGTCAGGTGGTTCCAAAACGCTATGGTCACTAAGCAAATTCTTTCAATTTGTTTGTATTATTATTTTTTAAATTAGGCCCTGGCGATGTTCTACTTTCACATGGGAAGCCCACACTATCAT
>Ga0209992_10001842_pt1 | contig 20992 bp, 20 predicted proteins | sample 2SBtaG_2_FD_182564 | JGI IMG/M metagenome (GOLD analysis project Ga0209992, IMG submission 182564) | Deep subsurface microbial communities from Kolumbo volcano to uncover new lineages of life (NeLLi) - 2SBTROV12_ACTIVE470 metaG (SPAdes)... | ecosystem: Environmental > Aquatic > Marine >... | reverse complement strand
ATACTCTGTCTGCCTCTGATGGGTGTCCTAATATTTCATGAGTAAGTAATGATACAAAGTCTGGATTCATTACTACAGTTGCTTTTTCTTCTTTAGCTGGTTTAGCATTTGTTAATTGTGATGCTTTTGATGAAATTTCTTTAGATATTTTTTGAATTTTGTCATTAGCCAAAATCTGTTCTAGTCCTCCTCTTCCTCCCTCAGTAATGTTTACAGATTGTGTAATGCCTGAATCATGAGCAGTTGCAATCATTTCTATAACGACATCCGTAAAGTCTTGTAAAATTTCGGTTCCTTCTGAATTTACAAAATACTTGGAGTTTGTTGAATACCATGGATGAACAGTAGATTTAATTATTTTTGGTGTTTCTAAAATGATTTTATTACACTCTAATCCGATTTTAATTATTTCATCTAATTCTGGTTTTTTTAATACTGGGTAATTTATTTTAATTTTTTTGGTTGTATTTGGATAAAGTTTATTTTTATTACTTTCATTTTTGTTTGTAGTGTTTTTTATAGCATTGTCAATTGCATTTTTTATTTGTTCAAATGATTGTGGATTGGTAATTGAACAAAAACTCCATACATTATCTTTGATAATTTTAATACCTAGTCCTTTGTCCTTATTTGTTCTAACAAACTCTGTTTGATTATTTTCTAAAAGCACTGATTTCCGTTCTTGTTGTTCTGCTCTACAATCACAGTATTGGACACCTGCCTTACCCGCGTAAGATACTGCTCTCTCAGCAAAATCTTGCAATTTTGTATCCATACTCTCTGCAGATGTATGGTTGTTCCTAAATCTTCTGCTATCTAGTGACTAGAAATTGCAGGCATGGTGAAATAGTATTCGTCTTCAAAATCATAATCTGTCATGCTTTTTTTGCGTAAAAATTCAAAATATTGGGTACAATTATTGTAAAATTCCTTATTTTTTTGATTGTTTTCTTGCATAAGTTTGATTTCTAAATGTCCATTTTGTTAAGAGTGTGAGCGTTTTTAGTTCTGAGAGTTTGTTTTCTTTAAGCAGAATTTAGAGGTGATTTTGTATTTTCATGGTCTTCTTTTGGAATTGTAAATGAAAATGTAGCCCCTTGATTGAGAATACTTTCAACTGATATTTCCCCTAGGTGGTTTTCAATAATTCCTTTACAAATTGCTAAACCTAAACCACTGCCTCCTCTTTCTCTAGTTAGTGTGGCATCTACTTGATAGAATTTTTTGAATAGATCTTTTTGCTTCTCTTCTGGAATTCCTACACCGCTATCCTTTATTGAAATTTTCACATTATCTGGATTGTCATACATTGAAACTTCAATTTTACCTGGATTTGGTTGAATTGCAATGATACTGTTTTTAATTAAATTGGTAATTACCTGTCCTATTCTTTCTGAATCATGATTAATGATTAAACTAGTGGCATTTGAAGAGATTTCTATATTGTTTGCTTCAGCTTCTGGTTTTAGTGTTTCAATTGCTTTTGTAATTGTATTTTTGATGTCTGTTTTTTGCTTTGTCATTCTTAATTGTCCTAAATCTAATTTTTGAGCATCAAGCAAATCTGAAATGATTGATAATAATGTCTCTGAACTTGATTTTATAATGCTGATTCTTTCTTTTTGTTTATCTGTTAATTTTCCCAAGTGTTCATTTAAGAGAATATCTGAATACCCTTGAATTGGAACCAAAGGTGTTTTTAATTCGTGAGTGATCATTGCAAGAAATTCATCTTTTGCAATGTCTGTCTTCTTTGCTTCTTCTTCTTTTTCTTTAATTGTGTTTGACATTATGTTGAAATTTGTTACAAGTTGCCCTACTTCATCTGAACCTGAATATTCAATTTTTTCACCATACACTCCTTCTTTTACCTTGGAGAGTGCTTTACTGATTGATTCTAGAGGCAAAAGAGATTGCCTAATGACAAACAAGACTAAAAAGAATACTCCGATGTCGACTACTAATAGAACTTGAATGATGATTTGTTCTTCAGAACCCTGACTTGTTAATTCTTTATTCCATGAATTTAACAGTTCGTCAATGTTGCTAAATAAAATATCTTTTTCATCATTCATTTCATTTTTTGCTGAATTAAATTCTGGAGATAAAAGTGCTCTATCTTCAAGTATTTCGATTTTTATTTTAATTGATTCCCATAGTGGATCTAGTGTTCTTAATGTCTCTGAATTTTCTCTTGGAATGGCAATTAATTCCTCATGTGTCATTCCAACACTTTCAACATCCAACCCAAGTGTTGAAATTTGTAATAATTTTCTCATTCCTATTTCAAACTGTAAATTCTTTTCTTGAAGTGTTTCTTGAGCATTTTCCCCTTCGCCTATTGAAATGAGTAGACTTTGTTGTCCTATGATCTTTGCGCATTCAGCTAACTCTAATGCAATTTGTTTGTGCTCATTGTAATCTCTGTCCAGTTCTGCTAAATCTTTACTTAATTGATCTGTATGTAACACAAGTTCCTGATTTTTTTGTAAAACATAATTCATTGCACTTGTAGCTTCAGGATCAAACACTGATGTTACTTCAACTTTTAATGCTTTTCCTTTGTATGTTTCCCATGATGATAAAACTTTGTTATAGTCTGGAATAAGTGATGTAGGAATATTTGCTAATGTCTGCCCTTTAAATTCGCCTCCACTTCTAATTTTCTCTAATGTTGATTGAACTTCATCTATTTCTTTTTCAAGTTCACCTTTATCTTCTATTACTCCACTTGCAACTGATGTAGCTAATCCTGAAATTGATTCAGCTTTTACTTTTACATCTCCCGCTCCGATAATGGAATATGATTGTGATGTCTCTAAACTTTGATCTTGATATAATAAAAATAAATTAAAAACAGCTGCAGTAATCAATATGGCAATTAACACATATGCCTTACTGACTATCTTCATAACAAAAAACACATAACGTAGACTATAAAAATAATGGGTGAATTTTATTTAATGTACATTATGTCTGACGAATTCATTGCTGTTGCATCTAAAGAAGTAAATGATGATATTCAATCAATTGAAAATATTTTGAAATCTTGTTCTCATGATAAAGATGTGGTTGAAAACTCTTCCAAGTTTCAAAAACATACTCACAAAATTAAAGGCCTCGCCCCAATGATGGGGAAAGAAACTTTGGGTAATTTTTCATCATCTCTTGATGATTTATTCAAAAAGATGATTGATGGAACTCATTATGATGGAATTTTTGATGTAATATCTGAATCTGTTAATGCAATGAAAAAATCTATGAATGAGCCTGAACTTAATTTTAGTCAAATTTATGATAAAATCAAACAATTTTAGTCAAATTTTCAATGCTGAAGTTTTTTAATATGGCATTTCAAATTATAGAAGATGGCAAAAATCTTGATTGCAGATGATTCTGATGCAATTCGTTTAGTCTTAAAAGATATCTTGTCTATTGGTGAACATGAAGTAGTTGGAGAAGCAACTGATGGAGCAGAAGCTGTAGATTTCTATAAACAACACAATCCTCAAATTTTACTACTTGATTTAGCAATGCCCAAAAAAGATGGATTTACTGTTGTTAAGGAAGTAATTGAATATGATTCTGACGCAAAAATAATCTTAATCACAGCTAGTGATGATCAAAAAGTAATTCAACAATGCTTGGAACATGGAGCGGCATCCTATATTTCAAAACCATTTGATTTTAATGGTGTTTTGGAATCAATTAAATCTCTAGTTTAAGAAAGTAATTTAGGGTATAAAATAATTAAAAAATTGATTAATAATTTGTCAAAAATTGTATGTGATACTAGTGTAATTATCAATGGCCAACTTGTGTCCCAAATTGAATCTGGTACTATAAGAGATTCTGAAATAATTATTCCTCAAGCAGTTTTTGATGAACTTCAATCACAGGCATCTAAAAAAAGGGAACAAGGATTTATTGGTCTTGAGAAAATTAGAAAACTAAAATCATTATCTGGAAGTCATGGATTAAGTATTGTTGTAGGTGGGTCTCACCCAACTTCTGATGATGTAAAACTTGCAAGCAGTGGCCGAATCGATTCTCTAATTGTTGACATGGCAAAACAAAACAGTGCTATTTTATACACTTCTGATCATGTACAACACCTAGTTGCGCAGGCTGAAGATGTTGAAACCGTTTTCTTAAAATCTGAAATAAAAAATGAATCTTTAGAATTTCTCAAATTCTTTGATTCAGAAACTATGAGTATACATCTTAAAGAAAATCAATCCCCTTTGGCTAAAAAAGGTAAACCTGGAGAGTTTATTCTAACAAAATTAAGTGACGAACTTCTTTCTAAAGATTATCTGGAAACCATTTCATCGCAAATTTTAGATCTTGTTAACATCTATGACCCCGCCACTTTGGAAATCTCAAAAACTGGTGCATCTGTAGTACAGCATGAAGATTATAGAATTGCAATAACTTACCCTCCTTTTTCAGAATCTTTTGAAATTACTATAGTACATCCAATTGTAAAATTATCCCTTGATGATTATACTATTTCTGAAAAATTGATGGAAAGATTTTCTGATAGTGCTGAAGGTATTGTAATTTCTGGTTCTCCTGGGTCTGGAAAGAGTACTTTGGCATCTGGTTTGGCAAATTTCTATCACAACAAAGGAAAAATTGTAAAAACATTTGAATCTCCACGTGACTTACAAGTAGATTCTGGAATTACTCAGTACAGTAAACTTGATGGAAGCTTTGATAATTCTGCAGATATTTTATTGTTAGTTAGACCTGACTATACTATTTTTGATGAAGTACGACGACGGGAAGATTTTACAACTTTTGCTGACTTGAGATTAACCGGAGTTGGAATGGTTGGAGTTGTGCATGCAAATTCTCCATTAGATGCAATCCAACGGTTTATTGGAAAAATAGAACTTGGAATTATTCCAAACGTATTGGATACTGTAGTTTTTGTAAAAGATGGAGGAATTCAAAAAGTCTATGATTTGGAATTAAAGGTTAAAGTTCCTACTGGGATGACAGAATCTGATTTAGCAAGACCTGTAATTGAAATTAGAAATTTTGAAGATAATGCGCTAGAGCATGAAATTTACACTTTTGGTGAGGAAAATGTCATTGTTCCAGTAGGTAAAAAAACAGAAAAAGTTGGTATTGAAAAACTTGCTGAGGATAAAATCAAAGAAACCTTTCGACGATATGATCCCCGTGCAGAAGTTGAAATTTTATCTGACAATCGCGTCAAAGTCATGGTTGATGAACAATACATCCCTTCAATAATTGGCAGAGGAGGCTCAAACATTAATGATATTGAAAAATTACTCAAAGTACACATCGATGTTGTTGAAAAATCGTCTGATGATGTTTCAATGACTTCAAATGATTTGCCATTTAGTTTTTCAGAATCTAAAACTGCATTACTTCTTACTGTAAATAGAGATTTTACATCAATGCATGCTGATATCTATGCAAATGAAAAATTTATTGCATCAGTTAGAATTGGCAAAAAAGGACAAATTAAAATTCCAAAGCGTTCTGATGTTGCACGAAACTTGATGGATTTGACATCTTCTCAAAATGAAATCAAAATTTTCCTCAAAGATTTTTAAAATTATCAATGATTTTTGGATTTGCTTTTAGAAAAGTAATGAATTTTCTTAACTGTTTGATTGTTTTTGGGTTTAGATGGTGTTCTATTCCTTCTGTATCTTGATTTGCAGTATCATACCCTACTCCTAATATTTCAAAAAATTCTAACAGTATTCCATGTTTTTGTCTAATGCCTTCTGCAATTTTTATTCCTTTATTTGTTAGATTTATTCCATGATATTTTTCATATTCTAAAAATCCATTCTCATCTAATCTTTGAAGCATTTTTGTTACACTTGGTGCACTAACATTCATGTATCTTGAAATATCCAATGTAGTTGCATATCCTTTTAGCTCGACTAATTCTGAAATTATTTCCAAATAATCTTCCATTCTTGTACTAGAACGGGTTCTCTCTGATTGATGTGCTGCTTTGATTGAATCCAGTCTTTTGGAATTTTTAGATTTCATGTTGTCTTTGTAACTAAATAAAATCTAGTATAATTGAGTGTCTTTTGAGTAAAATTTAGTTATTCTTTGTTGACTTGAAAGTGACCGTAGTTGATCTTAGTTTCTTAACTAATTTCTTCTAAATCTAGGTTGGAATGGTTGATCCCCTAAAGGAACGTCTAGATAAATTGAGAAAATTCTCTGATTCTGCTAAAAGAAGAGCCAGCTTGTATACTGAAGTCACTACTATGGATGACAAACACACTGCTCGTTCATTAGGAGCACTGCAAAAAGCACCTGCTCCAGGAAAAAAACTCCAAAAAATTGGATTTTTGATGTTATGGGTTCCTGAACCTACTGGTGTGACCTGTGCTATAGGAGGTCCAATGATAGTTGCTGGGAGGTATCTTGACAAGAAATACAATGGTTCAACACTTCATGATATTGGCCATCAGACAAAAAATACAATGTCTTCAATTAGTGATTTTAAAAATTCTGTAATGTAATCTCCCTTAGTTTTTAAAATATCTATTACGGCAACTTTTGTTCCTACTATGACACAAAAAGTGTGAATAGAGTGTGTAATAGTGATTTTGTGCAGTATAGTCAGAGCTTCTTTTTCATTTTTGTGACTAGTTAGTTTGTCATTAGTTAGTCAATTACACACTCTCTAGTCGACAAACGAAGCTCACTAATGAGCTTCAACTAGGCCTAGCAAAATCTAGCATACAATTTTGCAAGATTTTGTTGCCTAGCGCGTTTGTAATGCTGTAAAGTACTAGTCATGTATTTTGTATATTTTTTAGACTCGCTGTAAGTTGCGGGAAATTATTTTGTAATGTTTTGCTAAATTTTGCTGGAAAAAAACTACAAATCCCAATTGCAGTTCATGCAGTAACGATTACCATTACCATCAATGTCCTGCATTTTCTTGGGATGTTTGCATTTTGGAATGATTTGCCTTTTTATTTCTGCTAGTGCCAGAATTTCTGCTTGCATGTTCTCTGCAATTGTATTTGCCAAAGACTGTATGCCATCATTGCCTTGATTCCATGGTTTTACAGGATCAGTCATTCCTTTTGCAAGTTTTTCTTCTTGTGCTATGAGAAGGTCTATGATTTTGATTGCTTTTTGTAAGGTCATTAAATGAAATTAGTTTTCAAACTTTTTTTGTTTTCCAAAATGTTTAAGTTCAAAATTTGCATATTCTATTCATGGCAAAATTAACTGACAAACAACACGAGCAACAGCAGGAACGTCGACTGGCCAAACTGGAGAAGAGGGCAGACAAGGATGACAAGGTAGTTGCAAAATTAGAAAAAAGAATTACATCCTTGGAAAAACAAGTGGCAAATCTGAAAAAGAAAATCTAGATTGGTCTAATTTTTAATCATTTTCTGTACTTATCTTGGTACTCAAGATCAATTTTTTATAGTCATCTGGAACAAATTATGATATGAAACTCATATTTTTGGAATTTTTTGAATAAATTGTCTTCTACGGGTTCAATAAGGGAAAGACAGTTTGTAGCATTAAGGGAAGAACTGCTCGGTCCACGTGGTAAAGATGCATCATATGAAACAGTGCAGAATCCAAAATTTGAATATGTGACCGGCGTGTTGGAACCTGTAAAATTCCAACGTATCTTACCTGGAGGCTTTGGTAGTGTTGATCTTAAGGGACTCAAAGAAGAAAAGAGTGCAGAGGAAGACAGTGCTGATGACATTGATGACTTTGACATCAGTTCAAAATTATTACATCCTCTTGGACTGCCAAAAAGTATTGGCATTTCTTTTATTTTGGACAAAGAAAAAACAACTCTTGACTTTTGTGCAATCTTTGCAAGGTATTATACAAAAAACAATCTAAGACAAAGAAATCCATTTGTATTTATCAAAAAAGGAATTGATGCTTCTAAAAATAACGAATGGTCTGCACCTCATGGTGATGTTAAGATCAAACTTGTTTCAAGACAAATGAAGAAAGGAAACTTTCACGTCTCTCTTTTTCTTGTCAATGCTACGGATGCAAAAAGCAAAACAAGACTTGATCATTCAGACTATGTTTTTCAACCGCAAATCAGGATAAATGTTTTAGACTATTCTGCATTACATTCTGTCAGAAATGTTCCCACACTAAATGATAAGGAAGAAGAACAGATAAGTTTCCTGTATAGAAATCAAAAACCTCTTGCAAAGGGACACATGACTGGAACTATGTGGCAAGCGATTGATCCTGAAAGACCATTTGACGGAAAAGATAGCAGTCTGATTCCACCTGACATGTCCATAAAAGTATTTGAAGAAAACAAATATGCTGACAAAGACGTAGAGCTATTTACAAACCCGCATATCCGAACAGACTTTCTTCCATCATATGCAATAAACCAAACAACTGTGGATGTCTCCAACATTGATGGAATGGAAGAGAATGACATGAACGCCGAAACACTTGCAGACGGATTTGATTCTCCAAAATTATTTGATTCCCTTCACAAATTGCGGAAAGCCTATGGTGATTGGATAGACAACCTGGATATTTCTACCTTAACTGATGATGAAAAAACAACTGCAGAAATTAACATCCAAGAATGTACTGAAGCACGCAGAAGAATAAAAAATGGAATTGACCTGCTTCAGGACGACAAGATACGTCTTGCATTCTGCTTTATGAACAAGGCAATGTCTATTCAGGCAAAGTGGGCAGGCCGAGAAAAACTGGTGTGGCGCCCATTCCAGCTGGCATTCATACTTCAATGTCTTGAAGGTATATCAAAACCGCTTAGTCCTGACCGAAACATCTGTGATCTTCTATGGTATCCTACTGGTGGTGGAAAGACTGAAGCATATCTTGGAATTCTAATTTTTACAATTGCACTACGAAGACTGAACAGGGAATCCAATGACAGTACATGCTATGGTACAACTGCAATATCTCGTTACACCCTACGTTTGCTTACCCTTCAACAGTTCAGACGTACACTTATCACAATAACAGCTTGTGAGTTTCTCAGAACACAGGATTGGAATCCTTCAGACATTCAGATTTCAGGAGAGTCTATTTGGGGAACCCTGAGCTTTTCTGTTGGATTGTGGGTTGGTGGAGGCCTCACCCCAAATGCACTTTTGGACAGACCTACCCTTGGCTTTAATCCTGTTACAAAAAAACCCGTTAGATATGTTGGTGCAGTATCTATTCTTACATACAACCATCTTTCAAAATGGGGCTCAAACGAAGAAACGTCTTATGCAGACGAGGAACCTGCACAGGTCTTACAATGTCCCTGTTGCAGAAAGAATCTTGCTATTCCTAAAAGCGGAATTCATGGAAACGAACATGAACTATATCTGACAATAAAATGCAAAAATATCCCTGACCTTTCCGCATCTGATCTTACTCACAATGACATTATAGTAACAAAAAAACCTGAAGTTTTTCCTCTTCCAAATGCAAACTATAATGTACTGAAACTTAATTTTGAAACAACCCTTGCCGGTGAATCAGATCAAAAGATTAACAGCTGGTGGAAGGAGTGCATCAAAAACAAAATTCCAAAATCACAACTTGAATGTACTGCTGCAAGCAGACCTGGATATTTTTTGAAGAAGGAAGAAACAAAATCTGATAATCCTTATTCGTCAGGACTTGCATATGATATTGAAATTCACTGTCCTAATCCCGACTGTTTACTAAACAAAGAAGAGTGGACTGAATACTTGCATACTGCAAACGGAAAACAATCACATACAACTGTTGCAGAACCATTTAGAAAAGAAGGCAATGCACATATGTCTAAAGGAATTCCAATTCCCGCATTTCTAACAGATTCACAAATTTACACAAAATGCCCTTCATTGATTGTTGCAACTGTAGACAAGTTTGCACAACTTCCAATTTTATCTCAAACTGCATCCATGTTTGGAAATGTAAACAAGGTTGATGACAAATGGGGTTTTTACAGAGAAAACATGTCTGAAAAACCTAGTGACAGGACTGCAGGAAACATCTTTCCTATTTCTCCATTCCTTCCTCCTGAAATAATTTTACAGGACGAACTGCATCTGATTGAAGGTCCGTTGGGAAGTATGGTTGGACTTTATGAAACTGCAATAGATATTCTGTCAACTCGTTATGAAAACACCTCCCAAATACCTCCAAAATATCTGGTTTCAACTGCTACAATCAGGGCTGCAGGAGAACAAATTCAGTCTCTATATTGCAGAACTTTCAAGCAGTTTCCTCCTCCTGGATTGTTGGCGGGAAAAAATTTCTTTTCTGATGCAGATGAGGCTCATCCGCTTGACGACAAGGGGCCTGGACGTTGGTATGTCGGAGTCATGGCACCTGGAAGAGGTCCAATTACACCGACTACAAGAATTTGGGCATCAATGTTGCAGGAATCGCAAGCAATTAGAGGAAGCGGGCCCATTGATGACGAATTAAAATATTTCTGGACACTTGTTGGATACTTTAACGCGATGAGAGAGCTTGCAGGTATCAGGGCCGGATACGAACAAGACATTCCTGCACATGTAAACATAATTGCATCCAGAAAAGGACAAACCACAAGACATCTATCACAATTAGAAGCAATAGAATTACACAGCAACATTCCTGACAAGACAAACATTTCTGCAGTCCTTGACAGACTAGAAAAAGAATCAATGGATGCAGTTTTTGCAACATCTATGTTTGGAACAGGTGTAGATGTTGACAGATTATCACAAATGATTGTTCACGGACAACCAAAAACTACGTCAAACTATATTCAGGCAACAGGTAGAGTTGGAAGAAAGAAAGGAGCACTCGTTGTAACTTTTCTAAGATCAACTCGTTCAAGAGACCTTGATCATTACGAATTTTTTACCGGATACCATCGTGCACTTTATAGACATGTGGAACCACTGACCGTTTTCCCATTTTCCCCCGGAGCTGTAAACAAAGGTATGTTACCTGTAATGGTTGCAATTCTTAGAAACGGACTTGTGATCAACAACGTACCAATTAATCCTAAGTGGGCACCTGAGGATCAATACAATGCAATGGTAAGTGGAAGCAGATTGATGGCAACAGAGAGACACACCAGCAACGAGATAGATGAAATACTAAAGGCAATTAAGAAAAGAAACGAGGATCAACCAGAAGACCGAATTCAACCCGACAAGGATGTTTCCGGTGTTCTTGTCTCTCTAGTTTCAAGCTGGGAAATCAAGGCAAAAAAAATTGCAGATTTGTATTATCATGAAAGTGCTTTTGGAAGAATTCCAAAAAAACATGTAGTTTTAGGAGATGAAAAACACGTGAAGGCTGGTCTTTCTTCAGTAAATGAGAATACCCCAAATTCACTTAGGGATGTTGAATCAAGCATGAGGTTTAGGGATTAAAATGGCAGGATACGGCTTAAGGCCCTCTCAATTTGTGTTTACTTTTGGCATTGGAAGTATTGTTGAGACATCTAGCGGTCCAAGAATAATTCCTGACTTTGACCAATGGGGCCAGATTTTTTACAAGGGCAAAGAAAAAAACGTCTCTGATTTTCAAATTGATGTGTTTCTTCATAAAGATATTCTTGATGGAAACATTTTTTCAGTTCCTACAAACGTGTTACTAAACAAAAAAGAAAGTGAAGGAATCTACAAGACTTTTGCATTTCCAGACTGGGGACTCTGTGTGGAACATGGATATCTTTACGAATTTGATGACGGTCGTACAAGATGTCCTTCATGCAGAACAAACAGAACATTTGACATCAAAAGAAAACAGGCAATCAGATTTGTCAGGGCATGTCCTGCCGGACATTTGGATGACATAGACTGGAGAGGAATGATTGATCATACTGCATCCTGTTCCAGCAAAGTATATCGTTGGGATGACAGGGGAGGTTCGCTTGATGATTTGAAAATTGTTTGTTCTTCCTGCAACCGCGAGACAACATTGCAAGATGTTTACCAAAAAAACAAATGGTGTACTGGAAGATTTCCTGAAACTCCTGGAGGAAATGCTAGATGTACCGAGCAATCACAAGTAACCTTACGTGGATCATCAATGTTGAGAATACCTCAATTGTTACCTATAATTGCAATTCCGGGACCTGAAAGCAAACATCACAGAGTTTTGGGCAAAAAAAATTTACTGGCTATATTAATTTCTGATGAAAATTGGACAAAGGAGAAACTGGTTGGTCGAATTAACACCTCCAACAAAAATTTCCCTGGCCATATTTCTGTTGATGATTTGCATGTTATAGAAACTGCTGAAGAAGACATACTTGCTGCAGCTATTACAGACGTGATAAAAAATGTGGGTGATGCCCCCTCGACAATACTTGAACGACGGCTCTATGAATTCAGGTCACTGAAGAATGCTGCAAGAAACGGTCATCCTCTAAATCCTGATACGGATCCTCATTTTAGCGTGCCTAAAAGAGGTATTAGAAGTGATGGAAACACAAAGGGTTCAATTAAACTTGAAACAAAAAAACTTAGAGTTTCGCCTATTGAGAAACTAAAAGTTATCACTGTTCAGAAAGGATATCAAAGACTAGGTACTGAAAATCCAGACAACAAAGGCATTAACCATCCCCTTGTTGAAAAATTTTATCTTCATGGAAACGAAAGATGGTATCCTGGAATTGAACAAATTGGAGAAGGGATTTTTATTGATGATCATGATGTCGATTTGAATATTACATCCAAAGAATGGGATGAACGCTTTCATTCAATGGACAGTAACATCGAATATCATCCTGTCTTTGTTTGGTGGCATTCTCTTGCACACCGACTCATCTCTGCAATTTCATTACATTCTGGATACTCTTCAGCATCAATCAGAGAGGTAGTTTACACTGAAGTTGAACCTTCTGGAAATGTAAAGGGAGGAGTTTTACTTTATACATCACAACCTGGAGGTGATGGCAGTCTAGGTGGCATGGTTTCAAAAGTACCAAGTTTTGAAAGAGTTGTAGAACAAGCATTATCTGATCTGGAATTCTGTTCAAATGATCCTCTTTGCTATGAACAGAACGTAAAGGATATTGGAGATTTTGGTGCAGCATGTTATGCATGTCTTCACATGTCTGAAACTTCATGTTCCTACTTTAACAGATTCCTTGACAGAAGAATTCTATTGGAAAATCTTTGAGAGATGAGTGACAACAGCATTTCCGTAACTGGAGACTTTTGGCTTGGAACAAAAAACATTGATTCTGTTCTAAACACTTTGAGAACTGTTTTGTGCGATGCAGAACATTCTGTAAAGATGACTGCTTATTCTCTTACGTACAGTAAAGAATTTTTTGATTTGTTAGAAAGTGTGTTGGAAAAAGGATTTCCTGTCACACTAATAATTAATAGATATGAAAAAGAAGATTTTAACGGAGTAAGAAGTTTGGTGGGAAGACTAATGAAAAAATATTCCAACTTCATTGTCAAAAGTTTTGTTCCAGATGAGGGGGATTTACATGCAAAAATAGTTGTAATTGACCACCAATTGGAGAATTGTCAGGCACTAATTGGCTCTGCAAATCTTTCATGGCGCGCAATTGCAAAAAATCATGAACTTTTGATCAAACTTACCGATGATTCTGCAGAAACTGTGGGAGATCTTTTTGACTTGATTCTCAAAAAGAGTAAGGATGTATAGGCATGACCGATTCAAAATCAAAAATTGAATCAAGGGCTGGAAGGCTTTTGCAGGGTTTTGATAACAAAATGTATTATGACTATTCACAAAAGACAAAGCTGTTCCATAAAGAATATGATAAGGACAAAAATGATCTTCCTTTCATAAATTTTGTTAGTGATGAAATTGTTACCGGGGAAATATTTCCTGCATTTTATGCTGAGTTCAATGAACCTGTGTACATTACAATTACAAATCCTCTTAGCATGTTTAGAAATCATTCCGGGGGATTTGCAGGGAAAAAAGGAAGTGAACATTTCTTTTTCCAATATGGGCTAATTCCAGTTTATTTTGCAAGCATGAACACAATGTCCATGCTGAAACTCTATCAGAACAGAGCGGCAAAAATCTTTGATCCTTCCAGTAGCTTTTTTGATGACATGAAATGCATTGAACTCTCAAACAAAAAAGGAGACAGAGATCCAAATCCTGTACGATTTTCAAGCATGAACATAATTGAGCAGTCCACTGCAAAAGAAAACCTTGCAGATGAAACAATTTCAAACTGGTTTTATGCAAAATATTTCAAATATGGATTCTGGTTGCAGCCAAGAAAAGGCTTCACTCCGTCAACTCACATTGAATTTGGGAAAAAGATGAATGCCGTTTTTAAACTGTCAAAGAGCATCTATGTAATTGACAAACTGGGAACAAAAGAAAAAATTTCCGTATCTGGAAATGAAATTGAAGTTTACAATGCAGATATTCGAGGAGTCTGGGTTGACACCTTGCACTTTGGACGTTCATTTAAGACCAAAATTGAGGCTAGCATTTATGACAAACTTGTTGAAAAGGAACCTGATGAAATTCCACTTTTAAATGGAATTCTAATGGAAATACGTGACAGTAAGAGTATGGCTGAGAGAAAATTTGAAAGGATTTTGACTGTCAGTGCTGGTAACATGTTGTCTTACTTTGACATGGTTCAATTGGTTTCCGGAATGCTATGTTACAGGACATGTAGAGACATGAATGTTATTTCCAGAGTTTCAACTGCCAAAGGATTTCAAGAAAATGTGGAACGAATTTGCAAAGATTGGACTAGGGAATTGAACTTTTCAGGCAGTCTGTCTGACAAGATAGACAATGTTTTTCAAACTGCAACTGACATGCTGTTCCCAATGATTGTATTTGATGATTCTTCTGTATATTTTACAAATCCTATTGTAGTTGGATTTCTAAAAAAATGGAATCTGGTTGTAAATAATATTGAAACTCAGAAATCAATTTTATTAATGCTCCTTCCGTTACTTGAAAAAATTTCCACATTGCCATGGAAAGAAAGAACAAAAATCAACAGGGAAGAAAATTACAAAGAACTGGTTAAACTTGTAGGAAACGATCCAAAATTTTCTTCATCCATGATCAAACTATTCAAAGAAATCCGTATGTCTAATCTGATAAGAAAAACCTATCAGACAGAATTTTCACAAAATGTCAAATCCTAGCAAATACTACTGCGTACTTGTAAAATTACATAATTTTACCAAATGAGATCATCATATTCATTAAATGAATTTATTACAAGTCACAAATCAAAGATACAAAATGGGAAAACTTTCTTTTGTAGAATTATTTGGAGTTCCTGGGGGCTTGAGTCTGGGATTTGAGATAGCAGGAATGAAATCCGTTGGAGCCCTTGATATCTTCAAGCCTGGAATTGAAACCTATAGAAAAAATTTCCCAAAAGTAAAAAAAGAAAACGTGGTATGCGAGGACGCAAGTATACCTAATGTAGTTGAAAAATTTCAAAAAACAACTTCTCTCAAAAAAGGAGACATTGACATTATAATCGGTGGACCTCCATGTCAAGGATTCAGCACAATGGGAAGAATCAAAATGGCATCACTGGTAAAAAATGGACAAAGAAAAGGAAACTCTGATGCAAGATTCATCAACGACAAGAGAAATCATCTTTACAAGTCATTCATTAAATTCGTAGACAAGTTCAAACCAAAGGCAATTGTAATGGAAAATGTTCTTGGAATGGTCAGCTACAAGAATGGAACTGTTGTAAAACAAATCAAGGAGGATTTTAAGGAAATAGGATATCCCAATGTTGATTCAAAAGTTCTAAACGCATTAGATTATGGTGTTCCACAATCAAGAAAAAGAATCTTCTTTATTGCAACAAGAAAAAACAAGCCAATTACATGGCCAAAGGAAACACATTTTCCAAAAAACGGAATGGATAGAACTTTGATTTCCCCTAATTTGAAATACCAGACTACAGTATGGGATGCCATAGGTGATCTCCCTTTGTTGAGACTACCTGAAAAGATGTCAAAGGTCACGCACTCTGAAAAAAAATACAAGACGGTCCCATTATCAGATTATCAAAAATGGATAAGAGGAGATTCAGAAAAAGTTGAAAATAACATTACCCGATGGCACCGTGAAAAAGATATTCAAGTTTTCAAAAATATGAAACCTGGTGGAAAATGGAGTGAACTGTCAAAGACAGACAGAAAAAAAATTGGATATAGTGATGAATCATTTGTAGACAAGTGGAAGCGTCTTCCAATTGATACCCACTCGTGGACGGTAACATCCCATCTTCACAAGGATGGCTACATGTACATTCATCCAAAACAAAACAGGACTATTTCCGTAAGAGAAGCTGCAAGACTGCAGAGCTTTCCTGATTCTTTTGTATTCTGTGGTTCACGTTCGGCACAATTCATTCAGATAGGAAATGCAGTTCCACCTTTGCTTTCCATGGCTATTGCCAAGAATGTTAAGAAATTGATCTCCTGAAATTTCTGTTTTTTTGACTTTATTTCACTCAAAATTGTGATGATTTCTCATTTATTGATGTAATTTTCTGAAAATATACTTTAATTTGTGCCTGATATCGGTTTAGATCATATCTATACGGTTCACAATATAAAATGTGAACCGTTTAAATATGTGAAGATTCCTACTACTAGCATGAAAAGAGACCAATCTCAACTCATTCCGGAAGCGGATCTGGTTGATGTATCTATTGACAAATTAGTTTTAGATTCATCTAATGTGAGATTCAAACATCTTTCTGGTAGGCCCAGTGTTAAAAAAATTGAAGAAATTATACGAAATGAATCTGATACTAGAGATTTATGTGAACAAATTATTACAGCAGGTGTTGTTTATGAACCTCTGGTAATTGACCACGATTATGTTGTATTGGAAGGTAATCGTCGATTAGTTGCGATTAGGATACTAAAAAATGAAATCGAAGATGGAAAAATTGATGATTTCCCAATGGGCAAATTTGATACCGTAAAATGTAGAAAATTACCTAAGGATGTTACACCTCAAACGACTGATCTTTATTTAGCATCTATCCATGTGAGAGGAAAAAAACCTTGGAAACTTTTCAATAGAGCTAAACACATCTATCGTCTGAATAGGGCTCATGGGATGAGTTATGATTTACTTGCTTCTCATCTTGGAATGGGAAAGGTGACAATTCAGCGCAGTATTTTGATCTATAAATTAGTATTAGATTATTCAAGACGTTTTCCAGATGACTCTGAATGGTTTCACAAATATACTTACTATGAAGAATTGTTCAAGAGAAAAGATTTAACTGAATTTAGAAATGATCAATCAAACCTAGATAATTTTTCAAAATGGATTCATGACGAAAAATTTCATGATCATAGAGATGTTCGTAAATTGTATAAAGTTCTAAATGATAAACATGCATTTAATGAATTTAAACAGCACAACTTTGCATCTGCATTAAAAATTTTAGAGTCTGAAGATCCAACACTATCAAATAGAAATTTCAAAAAGATTCTTGATTCCTTAGATGTTCTAAAATCCTTTTCTAGAGAAGAATTATCTGATACTAAACAAAATCCTGCAAAAATGCGTCTATTATACCAATTAGAGGCTGAAGCTAAGAGTATAATTGCAGAACTTGATGCACTAAAACAGAGTAAAGGAGAAAATAATCCATGAGTTTCAAAAAATTTATTCTTCTTCTACCTGATAATTCATTTAATGTAAACAACAAAATTTTTCTATGTACATATTCACATAAATCATATCTGAATTACTTTTTATGTTCTAAAGATACTGCCCATGAATTATTTTGTGGAGATTTAAATTAAATGTCTTCTAACGGTGCATTACCTGAATATGGGGCAAAATTAAAAATTTTATTTTACATTGCAATTGGATTAATTCTTAGTAATTTTGTTATTCCTGTTTTATTTTATGAAACTTGGGAGAAATATCTTACATCTACTTATCAGGCATTTTCTATGTTTACAATTGGCTCTGATCAATTTGAAGATCAAGTTTTAATTCATCCTGTAGCTCAAATCTTTATTCAGTTTGAAGGGTTGGTGTTTATTGGGATTATTACTGCATTGATTATACTGTTAGTTGAAAAAAAAGTTCTTGTATCTCATATCCAAAAACAATCAGAACCTTATTTCAAAAAATTACTTGATAAGAAACGTGATGATGAGGCCAGTTCAAATTGAGTGCCGGAAAAATTAGGATCAAACATCGTATCAGTGATGCACGTTCATTTCTTAAAAAAAATGGTGGTTCAGAACTAATTACTGAACCTCCTTTACAAAAAACCGTTCTTCTAAAGATGAATTTTTTATACGATCTTGACGATGATGATTTATTTTTAAAGACTGCAAATGCTTTGGTCATTTCAATTGCCAGTAGTTCCAAAATTGCCGGAATTATGACTTTTCATGCTCGAAATTTTGCTGTCAATTCTAATCAGCAATATGATGATGCATATTATCAGCTTGTTTTTGAGCTGGTTTTTGCCGTTGCAGGCCTTGTTTTACGTTAATTCTGATTGTTACACAGTAATGGTTTTTATCTAGAATATGTTGAATGAATATGTTCATGTTTCTTGAAAATATTCATATTTCGATGAATTTTTTTTATCCTTGTGTCATATACTGTAGAGATAAATTTGATAATGGGAGGATAACATAATGGGACAATCTACTTCAAACAAATTTAAAGAATGGATCTTGGAAACTTCCAAAGAACCTGATGACTGGTCTGGTCTTTTGTCGCTAAAGCTTCATAAGAAATTAAATATTGAATTGTTATCCTGCGTTTCTGATTTTGAAGGTTTTGTAAAAATAGATGGAGTAAAACCGCTACATGCTAAAAAATTATTTGACTATCTTAGAAATAATAAACATATTCTAGATTATGATTTAGGCACATCTCAAGGAGGAAAAATTGCAGTTTGGGTTAAAGCTAAACAACCAACCATTTGTAAAAATATACAGGACAGCAAATTCAAATTATCTGGAGATATTGAAGTAGTAGATGGGGTTCAACATTTTATTTTCAAATCGTTCTATGATGACAAGATTACAAAAAACCGTATTACAAAACTTCAGAATACTCTAAGTAGCCGAGGTGTTTTAATCAAAAGATTAAGAGAACGACCTGACAATGAATCAATACCTCACACAATACCCAAATTTAAGTTTGATAAGGAATATCAAAAAGTAATTGAATTATTGATAAAGTCTAATTATTTTGATCAGTCAAAAAGAACAATGACTCAGGAAGAAATTTCAAAAACATCTGGAATCTCTGTGGGAAAAATTAATAAAATAATTCGAACTTTGCAAAAAGAAGGATTCAAAACCATGATGAGTTTTTATCCTGATTTGACAAAATTTGAATCAAAGATGAAAAATTTAATTAAAAAAGATAAAGAAAAATATCTTTCTGCAAAAAATAATCCGCGTATAGCAAAATCTAATTTTTAATCCTTATATTATTTCCAAAATTTTTTCAGGTGGAATTTGTCCATAACTCTTCTTTAATTCATCAATAGTATTCCATCCTCCAATTTCTGCAATTATCCCATAGTTGTAGTTCGTCTTTGATAGCCAGTAATGGGCGCCAATGTGCCTGAGGACATGTGTGTGATGATGCATAAAATAATGGGTGTTCTTTCCTAAATGCTTGTAAATTTGAACTAGTTTTTCTCTAATCTCTACTTGAAATTTATCTCTGGATATTTTTGATTCATAGATTTTGTTGCATCCTCTGCCACGAAGCAAGTCAATACTTTGCTGTGTTTCTTTTTTTGTAATGTACTTTGTCCATTTTCCTCCTCTGATGTGAGATGTCTTGGATTCTATGGCTGTCATGACATAGATTGTTTTTCCTTTGGTGCAGTATGTTGTGTAATCATTACTCATCGTATACAGTGCACCAAATCTTGCACATGACTCTATTCCAATCCAGAACCATCTGTAAATGTCTGAATCAATCCCCCAACGTTCTTTGATGAATGAATCTGCTTTCTCTAGTTCTTTTCCTGTTAATCTAATGTCTGCATAGAGCCCATGGGAGTGAACTTTTTGTGACATTATTCCTCCAACTCCTTTCCTCCAAGTAATGTTGTAGAATCCACAAAAGTCTCTGACTCCTTGGACTCTGGTGTATACAACCCACTTTATTCCGTCAGGTATATTCCCTCGTGGATCTCGTGTGTCTTTTTTCTGTGAACATAATTGTGCAAACTGTCTCATAATTTTCTCAGTGTTTCTTTGAGATGCTAACAAGTCTGATGGATGAATATTACATGTGTTGCATACTGATTCTAAAGAACGTAAACGAACCTTCCAGTTTTTTAGTGGCTCACCTGCTTTTCGGGTTGTTAGATCATCAATCCATTCAGCAACTAATGGTTCAGAAGTAATTGGATGGTCTTTGTTGAACTGGCGGAACTTTTTCTCTGATGATACTTTTGGTAGAATGAAACGTCCTGTGTTTGTTTTCTCTAAACTTTTCATTCTTTTGATATAATTGTAAACTGTCTTTCTGCACACTCCAAGCATCTTTGCTATCTCTGTAATTGAAATTGGATATGGTTTCGAACCTGTACCATACATCATATCTGATATCTCTTGGATTATCTGGGATTCAGATGCTTTCTTGCCATGAAGGCGTACCTTGGGCGTAAATTTCACCTATATTCACCTAAAATCCAAGCCTCGAATAATTTTCAGAAAGCCATTTTTGTCTGAGATTTGCTAAAATCATCAAAAACTATTACACAAACTTACACATTTTAAAAGGATTGACACAAAATCATTTATGACTACTCGTGCTCAAGCACTAATACCAATTACAATTGCAGCAGTGATAATTGGCGTTATTGGAATGCTGACTCTTCCAAGTGATAGTAAACTTGAGTCTGTTGAATTTCCACGTGGGACAATTTTAGTTGATGATGTAGCTCTTGAGGTTCAAATAGCTGATTCTGAACCAAGACGAGTACGTGGCTTGATGTTTC